>Ga0209700_100176_pt1 | contig 101801 bp, 34 predicted proteins | sample SiratroredBW_FD_187528 | JGI IMG/M metagenome (GOLD analysis project Ga0209700, IMG submission 187528) | Root nodule microbial communities of legume samples collected from California, USA - Siratro red BW (SPAdes) (version 2) | ecosystem: Host-associated > Plants > Roots > Nodule | place: USA...
ATTATATGATGTCTTGAGTTGAATGATAGATGTTGTCAATTGATTGTTATGTGTTAAATGATGTATACTTGTGATTATTTGAGATTAATTGAGATATTTTGAATTACTAGCTTACCCTTTCTTGTTTGTGGTGTGTGTTTGTTTCTACTGCGATGATCGTGTTATACACGGGAGCAGGTAATATTACAGATGGTATTGTGGAAGGTGTTCTTGAATGAGCCAGTTGCAGCCTTAAAAGCTTTTTGAAAAACAAAAATCTTATTTTGTTTATATGTATATATGTGTAAATGTAATTAGTTATATTTTAATTCTCTATGAAGAAGGAAATATTTTGAAATACAATGTTAGTGAATGGTTGATATAAATATCTTTATTATGCATTATGTTTTAACTACTGATTTAGATATATTAGTATTTATAGAAATTTTTTTTTTTGGGTGTTACATATATCCAAATAGAACTTATTTATTAATGCACATAAAATTTTAAAAATCTGTCAAAATCTCTAAATTGAGATTAGAATGACAACATTTTAGTGAAAAATGTATTCTTCTTCCTCAAGTACTGCACCACGTTTCTCCTGGTCCCCTGTACTGTGCTAGCTAGTTGGTACCTGAATGGTTTGAAATTTTCTTATTTAAAAAAAAATTAGAATATATAGAGAGAATGTGAGTGCGAAAATACCTTTTTGTGTTCTCGTCCTATTTAGAAAATTATAGGTACATCATTAAGATTTTTTTTATACAAATTGTACCATAGTATTTACAATTTCTCAAATATAATAAAATAATTTCTTATTTATGAAGGTAAAGTTCACAATATTGTCTTATATTTTTTCCAACCATGTTTCTTCAAGTACAACATCGTGTTTGAACAAAACTGCAGCAAATCAATATGATTTGAAAACAGAATACGTGTATGAAAGAAGTGAGAAACTGATGTATAAAATTGGAAAGCGGAAAAAGAGAAAAGAACACATGAAAGACGAGGAACAAACAGGAAATATTATCATGAACTATATCGAAGAGATTACAGAAAACAAGCTTATATAACATAAAAACATAAAATAGAAAAGAAACAGAAAACGTGCTTAGTAAAACCAGCCATCGTTTAGTGGTTCAATAAAAAAATTTTGCTTTTGCATATTCTGATTTTTGTGACATATATTTACTTTTATTTCCGCACCCAATAGTATTATATGATCGTGCTGTAGACAAGGACTTCTGTACAACGAAGGTTTGGGTTAGACATTTAGAAAGGAAGGTAAAGTTGGTTTGTCTAAGATAAGAAATAACAAAATTTATATTTGAGTGGGGAAATGAGATTTAAGTCTTAACCAGACAATTATTGACGTGATGAGCAAAACTCTTCCCCTCTCTACAGTCACTTTCCAAAGTTTGGTGGTATGTCATGCTTTGACGAAATATCTCATGAAAACACACTAGGGAAGTTAGAGGGCTACTCTTATTATAAAACTAATCGATCAAAAGAAAATACAAAATTAACCCTAAATAACCTACAATATCATTGACGATGAAAAGAAAATATAAAATAATAAAAATATTATATCATTAAAATAATTTGATTTAATTTGATAAAAATTTTGGACAACTTAATTTTATCTTTTGTTTTGGAGTAAAGTGTCTGACAAGGAAGAGTAGAAAAAAAGTTATGGGAATAATGCTAGCATGGTTAAAAAAACATTATTTTAAAAAATGAATGGACATTAAAAGGTGGGTTATGGAGCTTATTAGAGAAAATAAATGGTGGAAATTTGGTGAAGAGTGGGATTTTTTTCATGTGTGGTTGGATTGGAGGCACACTGATCTGGTTTAGTGTTACCGGGGTCTTCACATCCCAGAGTGAAGGTAAGGTTTGGGAGATAAAAACATCAAACACAAGCTTAATAGCTAACCGGAACATGAAAGAGAAGATTGCAAAAATATTTTATAATTATATAACATAATCCCAACTAGAACTCCTAATCCGGTGGAATAAAAGGAAAATATAGTGATATTTGGGCCACATAATTTTACTTCTTGTGTGCCTAATTCCATCTTATAACAACACTGGTGTTCAGCTTTAAGAGAATAGCTTATAAATTACATGAGTAAAAAAGGTAGATTAGTGTCACCAATATGTGTTACTGTAGTCCTCCTTTGGGTATTAAAAAAAATAATGAGAATTAAGTAGAATGAAAATAGAAAATAAGAAAATTTGAAAAATAAAATAAGTATAGTTTTAACGTTCAAAAGTTCCAAGAAGATGTTAAGATAAAAAAGTAAATATATACACTTTTATCCTTAACTTACGGAGATAATTTTTCAAAGACAAAATTATGATAAAGATAATTTTAAAGAAGCAAAATATCAAGATAACAAAACAATAGTTACACTAATATTTTATTAATTTTAAAATATTTAACTTAAAAATCCCATATATGTTTTTGAATATTTTTGCAACTAAATTTCTTTTCCAAAATTATTTTTTAAATAACCTCGTATATTATTTTATATATTTTTGGAATAACTTTTGAATTGTATAAAGATTTATTACTTTGAGTTGTGCAAAAGTATGATAAGACAAAATATTTTTTGTCCGTCTTATTTATGTATTTCTCCCCAAAAATATATACTTATATAAATAAATTAGATATCACTAGTGCTTAATTGCCAAAATACTTGACAAGTTATGACGAAAAGAAAGATAATTTGATGTATTTCTTAAGATGATGTTATATAAAGCTTTGTCATTACGTACAATATTGGTCCTAACACTTGCTTTCTCCAACAGGGAAACTGAATCCAATGAACTGTGTTAAATACTCAATATAAAATAATAATGCTATTGTGATATTGTTTTTCTTACAATTATCCTATTTATAAGCTATTTGTGTTGACTGCAACACTAATAAATTATTTAGTTAGCAATTATAAAATATTCTTATCTTTCATCTATATAAAATCTCTATAAATATCATATGTATGTAAAGATATTTATAAATTGTCTAATAGTAGATGTCATAATATTTCCAACAAACTTCGATAAAATAAATTTTAGTTAGTAAAAAATCATATATATATATATATATATATATATATATATATATATTTTTCTTGTTAAAGTTTAGTTAGAATTTTTATTTAATTTTAAGAGGGTTAAGTATATTTTTTCCTGGGAAAAGAGTATCTTTCTATTTTATGTATACGTGCATATATATCCCTGACATACCTTTATGTGGCTTCAATTTGATGCTTCTTTTGCAATAACGTGACCTTATAATCTACTTCTAACTGCACATTTTCCACGTTATGTGAAGCCCATGTGAAACACCCAGGCCTCAATATGATTCTATATCATTAGTTGAAAATTTTCACTTCCTGTTCATGGCTCCACGCTATGTGAAGCCCACGTGTGAAACACCCCAAGCCTCAATACTATATATATCATTAGTTGAAGATTTTCACTTCCTGTTTATGGCAAGGTTCTCACCTTCTTTTTCTTTTCTTTCTTCCCCAACACGTATCTTTAGTTGAAAACAATTTTATTCAAGATTCCATTAGGTATTATGTGTGGATATTTTTCCTTGCTGAATTTCAAATCTTAATTGGCTACATTATTTGAAGTCGAGTCCATTCCATTAGCCCAACTATAGCATGATTTATTTGCCTTCAATTTGTAACTTTATGGAGCTGACAAATTATACATAATTTGTCTTCAAAAATGGTTCTGTTGGAAGAATTTCTGAGAAAAACATAGGAAAGATCTATCTCACACAATGAGAATAGAGTCAAATGATATAAAAAAATGATACTATCTTTAACACAAACCTTAAAATATTAGATTTGTGAGTATTTTTTCTTATATGTTGATCTAACGATATCAATTTCTATTTAATGTGAAACTTAGATTCATATTTGGATATCTAACAGATTTTATAAAAAAATAATTTGACACTATTGTTTACTTTACACTTTCATTTGACACTTATTTTTATTAATAAAATATTACTTATTAATAAAATAATAATATATATAAATGTAAAATGAGTACAGAATAAATGAATAGTGATGTTAAAATAACATCACCCTTTTATTATTACATCAACGTTAGTTCTACGAGGATGATTGAACTCAAATTTTAAACCATGTTAATTAGAATCATGGTGCATCCATCTTTGATATTTATAAAGATGTTACCATACTAAATTATAATATATTTAAAACTTCACCTAAAAGATTTATTTTGTAAGATTGAAAACATATAGTATAATGGATTTAGTATTTACACTATTAAATCATTTCTAATAAAAGAGTTTTAGCATTAGGTTTTATTCTATTTTAAGTGAATCTTAACTTTTGTAATTTTTTATTTATAATTCAATTTATTATATTATATTAAAATTGAAAAATTATTTTTAATCTTTAAAGCTCATTGTATTTTGCAAAACTTTTTCTATATCACATTAACATACTCCATCGATATTATTTATAAGATCGAATTCTAAAACCTAAAATTAGGGATCATCTTCTGATAGATCTGTTTGCACTAGAGAATTAATTTTGTCTCAGAAACATATATGACATGTGTGGTTGTTGTAAAGTCACTCTAAACTATAATATTTTCTTTTATTACTTTGAAATTTGAAAGAATAATGGTTGAATAGGAATAGTGTGGAGTAATATAAGAAGAATATAAATAAATTAGGAACGTGAAACTCGCACCTTAACAGAAATTGATGGCACATTGACATTGAGTTATGCGTTTGAATGAATGCAACCATTGAAAACAAAGATGTTTTAACTTGAAGTTGACAAGGTACGAATTGAAAAGAACGTGAACGGTAAAGCAATTTCTACACACTGATGTATTTGCTTTTGCAGCTCTAAGAATGTCCTTGCCTTTTAATGGCCAATGAAACTGATTCTGCAGGGAACTTTGAGGTATGCTGAAATCTCTTTTTGTGTTTGCATGTCGTAGGGCATCACTTTCATTTGATAAGAATCAAGTGTTGTTTCCCCTGATTGGTATTCGTTTTGAATTTCCTTTTTCTTACGTGAGCCGTTTATGTTTAAAACAGTAACTTGTTCATAAAGAATCATTATGGTTGGTCAGTGGTAGAGTTAGGTTTGCACAAGACTCATTGACATGAATTCCCATTAACATGTCTGTCCTTTTCTAGAGGTATTTAAAAGTATAAAGATAAAAAAAAATTATGAAAGTTAGTTCATTATCTTAAATAAATAAATAAACATTTAAAATGTCCTAAATGGTCCTTATCAAAACATCACGTATTGGTAATTTTTGTTAATATTTTTCTCTACCTTAATTCTATTTCAAATCTACCATTATATCCAAAAATAATAGTGTCTGTTTATACATAATTACATGAAAATGTTTTGAGGACTTGTGGGGAAAATGTAACATAATTAAAAATAATTTAATTATATGTAAAGGATAGGTTTAAATATATTTAATGCTTATTGATTTTATGAAGGTACTTCTCTCAACGAATAATAAAAGTTTCTAAAATGTAACTTGTAGGGACGTTGAATATATTGTCAATAAATCTAATGATCCTTTAAAAAAAAAGTAGTTTCGGGAAAAAAGGTGTCAATTATCGAACAGATATTGTAGTATTTAAGATAAATTAGTCAAAAGAATAAGTAATGTTTTGTAATTAGTTTTAACTCAAATTAACTTAGTTTATTTTAGCTTAAACAGTTCTTATTAAATACATATTTATATTAATTCCAGTTTTTTTTTTTTTAAATATTAACTGTCTGTTTCTTGTATTGCAGGTTCGTACTTTAAAAAAAAAAAATCATATATTGAGATAATACTAAAACAAAACTCAAATTAGATAAAAAAAATTAATTTTGTCGACAACTTCAAGTGCATGTATTTAATTTGATAATTTAATAAAAAAGCATACATATTTAGCTATTAATTTAACTTATATATTGTACAAGTTATTTTGACATGATTTAAAATGTATAATAAGTAATTTTTTGTAATATATAAATCACATTATGACATAAATTTATTATAAATCAATATTTTAGTATAAATTGAAGTTTGGATTACAATATGATTTAAATTATGATATGCTAATTTTAACAGTCCATTTCTTTAAAAAAATAGTTCAAAATTTATTTTAGAGATGCAGAGTATGGTGGATTGAGAATGAAAGACAATTAAGAAGATCAATATATATATATATATATATATATATATATATATTAGTGATATGATTAAGAAAAAAATCTTTTAATAAGTTGAGAAGATAGAAAAGGCATTTAGGAGAGAAACGATGTTTAATTGAGAGAGTGGGAATCTTACCTTTTAAACTGTGTATTTTGATTAATAAATAATGTGAATTAAAAATGTTAAATTAAGTTTTCAATTCAATTAATTAAAATATAACATTAATTTAGATAAAACCAGTTTTATGTACATGTTATACTAACTTCAAGTGCATGTGGATAAATTAATAAAATACATATACATTTAATTAACATTCTAGCTTGTGCATTGTAATCAAATTCATAGTAATCATAATATTTTTTTTAATATATAGATAATAATTTGTATTTACAATGAAGAATTCAATTTTTTATATAGATATTTTAATTTAAATTATAATATAAAGTTGTTAACAAATATTTTGAAAAACTACTGCAATATAATTTAAAAATGCATAGATTGAGAGAGATATACAGTTAATAAGATAAAATATATATATATATATATATATATATATATATATATATATATATATATATATATATATATATATATATATATAAAATGTAGTTAAACGTGGTCGAGAGAGGAGTTTTTAGTCGTTAGAGGCAGTATGTGAAATCTATTACACAGAAACTTATATTACATTTCCTATACTTAGACACAACTAATTAAAACGATTATTTTCTCTGTTATCTTGCGCAAGCTTATATTACAATTTAAATGACTCATTTTTAATTCAAAATATAGTTTACATGTTGAAATATATATATATATATATATATATATTAATTTTAATTATTACATAATTTAAATATTTAAGCATGCTTACTTCTTACCAATTTGATTTATATAAAAACATTTATACTAAAGTGGACTAAAACACTGTTAATCATTAAACACACACATAACCGCCAGACCTGAATTTGTTTTTCCCAAGCTACACTCCAAAGCAGGCCATGTTTATTGGGCTAAAGTGGGCCTCCGGTCCAACTCAATTGCACAATGCAATGTCCAGAACCAACCAGACACAACTCTGTAAGGACCCATGAAAAACAAAAGGAGAAAATAGCTCTGGGTCCAAGGCTTAACTATTTTTTTTTTTTTAATTTCGAGAAATGATTTTAATTTTTTTTAACTTATTCAAGACATGAATTTTTTTTATTACATTCACATGTAAGAAACTATGAAAGTCATCTAATATTTGAACCAAAAAAGATAAAAATAAAACTGCATGAGCAGTGAATTCCATTTGTAAAATCTATCTATCATATTATTTCCAACATGAATGCGGTCATTTTATTTTCAAATATTAATCGGGTTTCATAACTTCATGTTTTGAATAGGTTAAAAAACGAGTTGAAAATTGTATCTATAAAATAAAAGTAGTCACTGTTTCAAAAGACAATATCAATAGAAATCAAACAAAGACTAAAAAACAAGTATTTTAAGAAATCAAAGGTCAAAACGAATTTAAACGAAAAAAAATATATAATAAATATTCTTTAACCTTTCAATATTTTTTTTATAAATGTCATACATTTAAGAAGATATGGAATTATTGGTTTGGCATTCTCCTAAAGTGCAGATCTTGAAAAAGGAAATGGGAGTGGAATATATTGTGTGATTAATGCATTGGCAAAAGTGTGTAAAGGTTGAGAATGGGGCAATGAGGAGTGATGAGTGTGGTTTGAGGTAGAGCCAAAGTGCAATGAATGCGGATTCACATATGCTTCATCTCTCTCTGCACAAACATTTATAGACTGTAGTTAGTTGGTGGCAAAGGCCAATTCTTCATGATTAGGGTGGCCTTGGCCAAATCCATGACGACGCCTGTGACATTTACTTATGTCACTTTCCTTTTCAACAAAACAAAACTTTGTTTAGGAAATAGACAATGCCACTCACCCAACACTGCACTCTACTGCCCTTGATGTTAACTTTTTAACTACTACTCTCTTCACTGCTGCCTACATCTTTCTTAAATTCAACTCAAATTTTCAAAACATAATATTTGTAAAATGCTTTTAGACTTCATTATATAACATTTAAAAGGTAAATGATTTTAAATTATTTAAGCACTATATAATTAATTCATAATCATTTTGAGAATTTCTCAATATAGCCTGAAAATTAGGGTTTGGTTACTCAAGTCCTTGAAATTTTTTTTTGTAATTGAACAAGTTCCTGAGACCTTACGCATAGTGTCACGGAATTTTTTGCATTCCTGAGATATAAAAGTGGGGAATGTGTACTCTTTTCGTTGTTAGGAGGTTATAAAAACATATATTTTTAGGTATGTTTTATTCTCAAAAGAAGTCACATATTTATTTTCATGCTAGGGTAGATAAGTTATACTTCTATCAGGATAGAGGACGTTAGTTTAGAACTTCCATTATAACTTTCATTTTTATTTAATTAATTTAAAGTTTAAAAAATATTCACAAAAATAGAAAAGAATTAAGCAAATATACTTTTAAACATATTTGGAAATAATTTTCAATCATATGAATTACATTCACAAAATATAAAATCATGACTTAACAAATGTACCTAAAATGTAACTTAACTGTATTTCCCCCATCACATCTCTATACCATCAAATATACTGTTAACTTAGATAAAATTGTTTAAACATAGAAAAAAAAAAAACTACGCTACATACTTAGAGAGTTTCTAATCAACAATAATCTGGTCGAACTTAAAAATATCTATTTCTCATAAAGAATACCTTATCTATAGAAAAGGAAAATATAAAATTAACACCAACTTCACATGCACAACATATAAAAGGTTAATATGCTATGCTCGAAATGAACAAAATTACGTGACATAAAACCAAACTTACGTTTATTATGAACCACGACTAAAAATAATGAAAGAATAATGTTAATTTGATTTTAGTAGTGTGTTTACGAAGCTAGAAGATTTTTGAAATTATTAAAATGTGAGGTATGTTATTTTTATTTTTCATATTTTTATTTGATTATTTATATTTTAGTTGATATGAAATCTTTAAGGCTTTGCTTGGTTGGAGGAGTGAATTTGAGGGAATGAATTTGAAGGAATTTGAGTAGATTGTGTATGGATGATAAAGTTCTTTGGATCAATGGATAGATGGTAAGATTTAAAAGGGATTTGAAAAGAATGTGCGTAAAAGTTTAGGAATGATATGAATGATATAATAGATGTTATAGATTTTTTTTATTTTTTTAATTGATATATTTGTAAAATTACTAATTGACTATTGTGAAACATGGTATTTCATAATTTCTAACTCACTTACAATTGTTTCTTAACTTTTCATTTCATCCCTTTAAATCTCTTCACATGAGCGAAGATTCATCATGCAAATCCTCTTAAATCCATCTTGTATCAAATTAATACAACCAAACATGTTTCATTCACAACAATCCATCCTGTTGAACAGGACATCAACACAATAGAGATGTGAATATCTTTTATATTAAATTAGATATTTGTGAGTGATTCAATAAATCTCCTTATATAATAGATTTTGATAGTAAAAGCAAGTTAATCTAATCAATTTTTACAAAATTTAATGAGAAAAGTTAGGATTACCATTAGTTATATTATATAAATTGCTAAGATTTTACAATATAACTCTTAAATTAAAATTAAACTCTTATACTAGAATTACAACTTTTCAACATATATTCTCATTTTGAATATTGAATACTTAAAATTATATATTTATGTGTGGTTCAACAAGAACCTATTAATAATGTAGTGTAAATAAATATTGTTACCATAAACTTTAATATCATATAAAATAATTATGTAAAATTAAAATAAATATCAATTATATATCATTTTAATTACCAAGTTTGAACTGATAAACTCTTAAAATTATCTAAAATCACAATTTTTTAACTACAATCATATAACTTTTAAGTTATCTCTCTACTTTATTTTCACTAATTTTTACTTTGCTAAATAACTACATTTTTTTTATTTTATATTTCATTTATTTATTCTTTATCAACTCACTCTATTTCTCCTCCCTTTACTTTTTTTCCCACTTAATCAAACATCATGTAAGTAACAAATTAATTAATAAAACAAAATCCATCCTTAATCTGTAATGTCCAATTTTTTTCTGTGATAAATTTTCTTTTTACGTTGTTCTCCTCTTCGTAGATGTCACCTCTGCTAGTTCCCTAATTTTTTGTTTAAAAAAAAATTGCTAAGATTTAAACAAGATGAGGGGATTGTCTGTTTGTCGTTATTTGCAAGTTGAAGAAAAAAATCCAAGATTTTATCTTCACCCTATTAATTAGGTTTTAAGGATTATATTTAAAAGAGACCATGTAGATTTACATCAAGATGATTAGTTTCTGTTAAAAGAAAAATCAATTGATAAGTACTTATTTTCTTCGTATCAATGGACCAATTATTCACTGTAACTACTGTCATTTAAAAAGTTTAGGATATATTTGGGCCTCCATTAGAGGGACGTTGAATGGAAGTTCGGATAATAAAGACATTTGTAGAAGTAAGAAAATGGGTTTCTAAAGGTAGACTGAGTTCTACGGTAAGAAGGGATGACAAATGAGTGAAGAAATGGACTATTAAATAACCCAATTTCTAATAATGGTAATGGGTAATTTATTTGGGTAAAAATATTCCTATTTTAGTACAATAATTAACAATGGTATTTATGAAAGGATAAATGTGACATAAAAATTGAAAAAAAAAGTTATAAAATTAAATATAAGGTAATAGGTGGATGGCTTCCACACAAAGACAAGAAGAGAAGATAGGAGATGTAGTTAATGCAGAAGTGTACTGAGTAACAGTAGTGTTTGGCGTTACCCTGCTTCAGACAGTGACTGCTTGGAAGAGACAGGAGCCCAAGCCCGAAGCCCATTCCATTCATATCCCGTGCCCCATGTGAAGGGCCCTAGGATAAGAGGGGTCCTTCACCATTATAACACTCACGCACGGAATGTGTATCTCCTGCTAACTTCACAATTCCAATTGTCTTGCCCTTTCAATTCTCCTCCAAGACTAGATTCTACAACTTCTACTATAAGTATCTAGGGCCCCCCCTCTATGCCCTTCAATTTTCTTTCTTCTCCACTCTTCATTTATAATAATCATACTTCACACACTTTTCAATTAAAAGGATCTTCTACAGTTCCTCGGATGGGATCAATTATTTCCCCACTTCAATCATATACTATGCACCTCAAATTTTCATTCTATGCTTTAATATATTCACGCGGTGAAATCAGACAACACTCAATTTTGACTCTACAGTGTAGGGTCCAAATTCCCTGGACCCCCTCCCTGTCTTGGACAAGAATTTGAGAAAAAAAAAATATGAAAACAATATTAACAACAATAAAAACAAAGGAAATGGTGAGGTAAAAGGTAGATTGTGATTGACCGTCAGCTTGGGAAGGTGATGCCTTACTGAAAATAATTTGTTGTGTAATGTCGTTTTTACACTGTTTTACTCATCATACTCTTTTTCAATTCAAAATTATTTCGTCCATCCATTTAACATGTGGGTTATATGGATCATTTTTTTATAAATTTGAGTATTGTATATTTTGGAATTCTCAATTTCATCACAGTTTTTTTTAAGAGGGGTCTTAGAAAAATTTAGGCTTGTTGTTAAAAATATCGGAAAAAGTTAAAAATAATGATTATTTAAAGTGACCTATCTCGATTCTAAACTATGTAAAATTATTAAATGTATGGAAACATTATCTTTTATTATTTAATTAAGAATATATAGTATTATTTACCGATAATAATTTGTCAACATTGTTTTCCTTTTTAATTGTTTTCAAAACTATCTACTATTTTTACACAACCTCTCACTCTTGTTTTCCCTTTTGGAAACATGAGATACTGTCTCACCAAATCGCACCAAAAGTCAAACATATTTATTTGAAATACTTAAATTCGCTAAATTGTACATATGTCCTTAAAATACCTGAAAAATTGTAGATAGGTAAAATAAATGTCTCTCATTCTTGCAATTTACTTTTAGTACTTAGTATTTGAGTGCTGTAACTGTTGCTATCTTTTAGATTTCACTATTTCGTTAATTATCCATATTATATATATATTATTAATATTATGTTAGACATTTTTCAGTTTTATAATTGTTTTTGTAACTTTCCGAATATTACTAGCAAATTTTTAATTTACTCTATACACTTATGATTTTAAAAATTTTCTCAGCTCTTACATTGACCCGTATACACACTTTTAGTAACCAGATTCAGCTATCAGATTTTAAAGAAGAAAAATGTCTGGATTTATTTGACTCGATTAAATAGTTGTAAGTGAAGTCGGATTCTTATATGCAATATTCAAACACATGTACAATTTACTTTCTCATGGAAAAAAATTATTTGAACTATTGTTTTTAAAAGTATTTTTATATAATATTAATAATCGCAAGTTTCAGTAATTTTGAAGTTAATATATTAAACTAAAGTATTGTAATAATTGGTACATAAGAAGTAAATAGTGTAAAATAAATTTGTTTCAATTTTGTTCCCGTCTCAATTTATCCTACACTATTAAGTCATTGTTTGTTTTGGTCATCAGTGACTCTATTATAATTTTATCTTAAATGTTAAAGAAAGAAACAATATTATTTGGACTAAACTCTTACATAAAGTGGCACATTTTGAGAAATTGAATTATTTTAAATTCGAGTTTTAGATATATGACTACGTTGAATATTTAGGATAATTTTGTTTCTACTGTAATTCTATTTTTACCTTATTGTTTTATGAGAAAAGTTATACTTTATGAAAAAATATATAATAAATAGTTATTGTTTGAATCAAATAAGATGACTAATTATCTTTTAGTTAAAGTAGTTATCTTTTAGTTAAAGTAGTAATCTTTTAATCAAATTAGAAGTTTTTTTTTTCTTTCTGTTTGGTCCTTTTTAAATTAATCTTTGTATCTATCATGACCTGTGTAAATATAATTTATTCTTGGTTTATTGTAATTATTATTACTTATATCTTTTAATATTATTATTTGTATTTAAGTGATTTAAATATTTTATTATTATTATTAAAATTTACCTATTGAATAAACTTAAATGTAATGTCATATCCTACTATGTTAGTCAAGTAAATCTAAACTTAAATCATATCAAGAATTAGTCATTTACATAAACTAATGAACTATTGGCACTAACTGAGCTGTAATGAACAGGCTTGTAGTAGCACTCAGTTCACAATAGGCGTAAAGGACTGCACCGGTAAAAGGGTGACACTGTTCCCTACCACCTCTTTGCCCATTTCAAACATTGAAATATACAAAAACAATTGAATAAAAAAAGTCTACTCAAATAAATTATACCAAGAAAGAAGCAACATATTCCTCTTTTCACCAATAGTGTATGCTATTTTATAGTGCTCTTTTTTTTTTCCTTTTTCTTTTAATTGATATACATTTTTATATCATTAAAAGGTATTTTATATAAATTTTTTATTTGATATAGATATGGATGATGTAGAATTTTTTTTTTTATTGAACATCGACTTTAATTTATTTCATGTAGTATTGGACAACAACAAAATTTCATCACCTTTATTACAAATTCATGTCTCAGTTGTCCTTCATTCAGATTTGGGTGAAGGGTGGAAGAAAGTGCTTGAGAGTGAAAAAATACATTTTAGTTTATAACTATTAGAAACACATGTTATGATGCAGTATCTACACATTATATGACTTAATTATTAAAAAATAAATATTGTGATATTAGTGTTAAAATAATATGAAGTGTAGAAGTATTGGCGTGTTGGTGGAATTAAAAAGCTTATGTTTCTTCCCAATGTTATTTATTTCAACAACAACACTCAATCTCCCTTGAAAAAAAACTCAAAGCAGCACATATATAGAGAAAGGGAATAAAGTCAAGGAATGGTCCCCTTTAATAAGGTAGGGAAAGCACATGCAAGGGCTTCCATGGGTGTCTTTTGCGTGCTATGAACAAGACAGAAGCAAGATCCACTTGAAAAAAAAAAAAAAAAACATTGTTCTGCCCAGTAGTGCAATTATTAAAATCTACTCACTTGTTATTTAATCACATTTTATTATCAACTTAAATGTCATGGTATTGTATTTTTTTTTTACAGTGACTAATCCAAGTGAGCCAACAAGTTTATGTTGTTTTTAATCCAGGATGCTGCTCTGCTGCAACTACCGAACATTATCTTTAACCATTTTCAAGAAGTGCAAATAACATTCAATTCCAAAGGAATGCTGCTGTAAAAGCCCTGTAGAATTTATTACGTGGTGGAGTTAATGCTGTAAAAATATCATACTTTTCTTCTTCCTCATATGTCACAGTATGAGGGTTGAGATCTGTGCAAACAACTCATTGATTTACCCTCATTGACTTGGTTTTGTTTTATATGCGATTGGATATTGGAAACGAATCTTGCACTTCGAGCTTCAAAATTCGAAAATCCATCCGCATACCTACCAACAAATGCTTTCTTTTTACGTAGAGAAAGTAAAAGATAACTGGCATGCCCTTTTTTTTACTCTACTTTCCTTTTTGTTTGTTAAAAAAAATAAATGCAGAATGCTAATTGACTCTCTAATCATAAAACATTTGTTTTGTTTTTCCTTTTCAGTTTAAGAAAAAACAAACCGAAAATGTTTTTTAAAATGTGAAGATGGTTTGATTTTAGTTTTGAAGAACATATATAGAAGAAATGAGTTTTCATTTAATAATATTTTGGCTTGAATTGGTGAGCAGAGGCACCAAGATACTGAAATACTAGAATGCGGAAGACAAGGGTCCGTCTTGGCTTTTGCTACGACAAAAAAGACAGAAGGAAAAGAGAAAATTTAGAAAAATGAGAAGAATTGAATAAGCATGAAAAAACTAAAAAAGAAAGTGATAGAGCCATAAAAGGATGGTGTTACAGCTGGATGGCTCATTGTATGATTACTTTTTACCATAATTGCCATACAAACGGAAACTGAACTCTCAACCCAACCAGGTCAACACAACACCCCAACCCAACAAATAAATAATAATCACTCACTCACTCATATCTGTCTGTGGCCGACACTGTGTTCCTCTCTTCACAACCCAAAACAAAAACTCATTCACCTAAATGCTTTTTTATTGCCAATTCAAATTGCTCGATTAAATATGAAATTAATACTTCTAATATCTGATCGCATTGAAAGGAAAAGAGAATAAATACAGTTATGTCCATTGAAATGGTGGTGTTGTTGTTGATATATACGATGATTATATTATTAATATAAAGTAATTATATAAAATTGTTCTTCATAAAATGCCAACAATATCTGCTTCCAGTCCTACACTACACTAGACCTACAGGGATGTGAGGTTGTGGAAGGTCTAAATCTAATTCCATGAATAAATGAGTGGTGAATGGAAGTGGTGCTAGGCAGAGATGGTTGGCAATTTAACTTGCTGGTCAAAAAGAGAAAGAGAAAGATACGCAGTTATTAAAGCAGGGAAAGACTATATATGTTTCCATTAGGGGTGAGGGTGGTTGAAATTAATGCCCAACTAGCTGTCCAAAACATTTGCCTTTATCGCTTTGCTTCACTTCTACTCTTCTTTGACAAAGCTTCCGGTGAAGAAGACACTGAAGCAGCAGCAGCAGCTGTTACTGCCCACGACTCATTCGAGCTATCACAGCTAAACGACATGTCCATCACGCCGTTTGGACTTCCCGGAACGCTTCCAAACTTGCGTTTCATGCATTGCTTCCCCTGCGACCACAATTCCAACACCTTCCTACACTCGTTCATCTTCTCCTGCACACACACATTCCACGTTTTTATTGCTTATTCCTACACCTCTCTAAATCAAACACAAAACCAAATTGAACACCAACCTTGTCGAATCCCAGAATACCCAAGAGTTGTCTCTGGTATTCACCTTCTAGACATGGCTCCACGCTTTTCACAACGTGCATCAGCGTAGCACTTGCCAATTCAGACGGCAGATAACCCATTAACCTCCAATCTGCAAGGTTGGAAAATAAAACTTAAATATAAACACATTGTAAGAAATCAATGAATTGTTGATGATGAACTTTACACACGAAAATTGCCTTTCAATTATTCTTGCTGATTTCAGTATTTCCTCTAACAAAAAAGATGTATACAAATTACCTCCGAGGACAGAGACAAGAACGCCTTCGCACTTCCTGAGGAACTCCCAGCAGAGATGATCCTTCAATCCAAGTCTTCTTGTGATGTAATCAAGAAAGGAGAGAGGGGTCGGCGGGTTCATCTTCCATCCAAGAGTGGAAAGGACCAAAATCTCCATCCTTTTAATCGTTTTGGCTTCGAACAAGTATCTACCCTCCTCCACCTACACAATTCAAAGCACAATCAAAACCAATACATAAATAACTAGCAAATAGAAGGAGAAGTAAATGAAGGCAATCTCTGTAAAGCTCAGAATCCCACATTTATTAGAGAAAACCTTAGACAAGAACTAAAAAATTCTATTCCCATCATTCCCTTTGTAAGGATGAGTTTCAGCTAAAATGTTAAGACTTTTTTTGTTGGTAAATGTTAGATTAGAGAAAGAAAGGTACTTGAAGGTCTAGGAGAAGGGGAACTTGTGTCTCCTCCACTTTGGCAGCGAGAGAGAGGCAAGCGACGGCAGCGAGGTGAGTCATCCACGGCTTGCCATCCTGAAAGCGGAAGGTGGAGAGGAAGCGGTCAAAGTAGTTGACGGCAAGAATAGCTGTGAGAGCGGAGAAGGAGTAGTGAGCCTTCACTCTGAGCATCCACTCCACGCCTTCTCTGCGAGCACACTCCAACGCAGGGTTGTTTTGGAGGCAAGCGCTTAAAGGGTTGTGTTGTTCTTTCCCCAGCAGCGACACCAACTCTTGTTCGTCACAAAACATGTCGTTTTGGAACAACACATGAGGGTACTGAAGGGAGTTTATTATGGTGCTGCCACCGCTAGTGTTATTATTAGTAATAGTATTATTAGAGCTTAGGTAATCATCCTCTGCTTGGTCTAATTCACCTTCCCCAACGTGTTCCTCCCAGTGCTCTTCGGAGCAGTATAGGGTGTCCAGAAGGGATTTGAGATTGTTGTCATGTGCATGATGATGGTGGTGGTTGGCCATCTTGGATGGCGGAACTTCTATAGGACTGAGAAATGAGGCGGTGGAGAAAGAAGGATCTCCATTGTGTTTGAGAGAAGGGAGAAGAGAGGAGTGTGTGTGCGTGACCCCTGGCAGTGAGCAGTGACAATAAAGAAGAGCGTGTTATTGTTATTTATTCCCCAAAGGGAAGCAGTTTTATTTTATTTCTTGGGAGTGTCTGATGGTAGCTCCAGAGGGAGATGAAAGATGGGCCATGCACCACAATTACTGGACACGTGACAAATGTACCCTACAAATTAATGGATCCCTCTTCTCCCTCTTTCATCCCTTCTCCCTAAACATCGTGTGTAGTGTGTTACTATTACTAGCTACCATTTCATTTATGGAATGTTTAAACCCTAGTAAAGGTACACTGCACACTTCCATCAGAACTAACGGTACTTTTTTACTTCTAATACCCATCCTTCACTGACACCCTCTCTTCTAACCATTCATTTAGTATTATATAAAGACAAAATAACCAGTGGTAAAAATAAATAAAAACACTAACTCACAACACAAGGCCTACTCAATTTTTTCTATTTCGCACATTACATACAATCAGTTAAATAAATATAAAAATATATTAATACAAATAAACAATAACAATACAATAATGTCTATTATTTCATAAAATTATTTTTCATCCTATTCATTTTTTATGCAATTTTTCTTTTCTCTTCCATCCTCTCTGCAGTTGCAACTTGCATTAATGATAATTTACTTTCCGAGCTTTCCTCTCTAGCCAAGTAATTCAATTAGCATTGCATATATTGTATAATTTTATTTTTTTTTTAAAAAGTGAAATATGAGTTAAAAATAATGATTAATTAGAAATGCTTAAATATATTACTTGATTAATGGGATATTTTAACAGTAAAATATAAAAATATTTTTTTAATTTATAAAAAATAACTTAAATTTTGGGTTTGCTTGATAAACTACTTTTATTACTTTCCTACTTTAGCTTATACTTTCATGTAATAATATTTTTAAATTACTTTACATTTTATATTTTTTATGATAATATTGGTATGAATTATTTATTATAAAAATTTTATAATTCTCTGAGATTTCAAACCTTAAAATACTTTATTAAGCGAAGACAACCACTAATGTTGATAAATTATACATTGCATTTAATTTTAGTGTAATAATTTTTTTAAGTGTTAATTTCATATTAATGAAAAAAGTAAATTGAAAAAAAAAAGCTCAAAAGAAGACACAAAAAGAGAACTAGAATAAAAAGGAAGACCAAAATCAACTTAGACCAGTAATATGAAAACAGAAAAAAAAAAACATTATAAAGTAAAATTAAAGGATAGACGCAGAGTATTGAAAAATACATATTAATACTATTGCATAAAGTTAAACAATTAGTACATATTTTTACTGTATTGATTATTTTTTTGTTCTTAAAATATAATTAATTCCTCAACTTGTAATTTAATAATAAATATATTAAGAATTTGTGGACTCTCAAAATAAATGACACAAAATCTTATAAACCACATTTCCAATGTATTTATTAATCACTATAGATAAGTTAGTTAAAATAAATAACAAGTGACTCCATTTAACTATAAGTAATCAAACCCATTTTAACTGTAAATTTATGTAAATCAAACCGTACTAAACATTCAAAAATAATTATTAATAAAAGATATTTGAAAATATTAAATTAAGAAACATTTTTATTATCACTTGCACCCATGATTCTCAATATATATCTTTTGGTGAAAAAATGGAAGACTCAAACTTATTTAATCAAATTCTTTACAAATTAGCATTTTTTCCGAATTATTTATTATTATCATACTCTTTGAGACTCGTCATAATCAAAATAGGTCTGATAACTCAAAACATGTTTATTTATAGAATGTTTATATAATATATTAACTGAGTTTAGTATAATATTGAAATAATAATAAATAATATATGATTTTCTTTTAACGTGGTAAAAAAATGAAAAAAATGAAAAAAGTGGCGCGCGCGGGAATTAAAAGAAACACAGTGGCCTACACGTGAAAAGAACATGTTGGAACATATAGATATATGTCTCTCTCCCTATCTCATGTCTGATTTGAGACAGAATGGCAAAGCCTCGATCAAGGTTTGACAAGTCATCCCAGTCCTGCTCCTGCTGCATCCTTTCGTTTCACAATAAATAAATTAAAAAAAAAACATATATATATATATATATAAACATATGAACCTTATATTCGTTTTGGGTGCATTAAACCATGTTTGCAAAATGAGCTGTCATCTGAGGAGGCACAATTTTTTATCTATCTGTTTTTGTTCGGTATTTATTTACTGGAACTGAACTTCTTCATGTGATTGGTGACGGTTGGGAATAAGGTAGGGATATATGCTCTTCATTCCTGTATAAACAAATTTACACTCATGCAAATCTTAGTAATAAACTGATCATCTACAAAAATCATCCTAATTGAAAGATGTTAGACTAACTTTAACTAATTCAATTCAAGCTCTTTTTAATCCAACAAACATAAGTTTGGAATGTTTTAAGAAATTAATACAAAAATTATTTGGTTAGTTTATCAAATTGATTAATAAAATATAAACATAATCTCACAAACACAATAAGTATTAACGAAATTGTAATGTCACAGATATTCTCCAGAAATTTATTGTCATGAATTAAATAAACCTGATGTCAAAGAATTAAATAACATATTTATTATAATGCCCAAAATATTATATTTAACTAAACAGTGAATAATAAAATAGTCAGTAAAATATAATCTCAACCTAGTGAATCAATTTAAGCCAACATATACTTTAGTTGCTCATCTACCTGCCGAGTTACATGTGTAGAGGGATTGAATTATTTTAGTTTGCGAGCATGTTTTTTTTCTTTTTTTTTTCCAAAATTTAGGAAAAATAAATTCCAACTTGCTTACCAGTATTTTCCTAATTTTCATAACTCTCCAAGAACAAACACGATTCTTCGTATTTCTTTAAATGGTTCTTTTCAAATAAAAATTATAACGTCTCATTTGTACTAATTTATATTAGTTGATATATAATATAGAACATTCAGATACTAATGTACCTCTAGCCTTTGGAACACAAAGCTTTGCAAAAGAACATATATATTAAAACTGGACAAAAATACATAATTGTTTAGCCATGAGAATAATCACAACATACATAAGGATAATCTAACAATCTACTAATTACTAAAAAAAAATTATTATACAATATTTTATATAAAATTATAATTTAATTAATTAAGTATTTTTACTTATGATTTAACTAATCTAATATTTTCATATCAGTATATACAACAATAAATATATATCATATACTAATCACATCATATTATTTGCACAACATACAAAAGACAATTAAATCATTTTTAAGAAAGATACCTTAATCATAAACCACATTCAAATTAAATAACATAATTTTTCATATTCAATATTTTATTAAAAAATCATATTAAATTTGTCTCATTTGAAACTAACACTTAATATATCAAAAATGTCCATAAAAACCATTTTTCATTTCTTATGTTAAAATTGTTACTTGTATCTATTATTAAAAAATAAGGATACAATTAATCAATCTTTTGAGCTTCCCAACACAAATTGTCATGTCATTTCCACTTAGTAAAATATTATATTGTTGAAAACAAGTTCACTTTATAGATTAAAATAAAACAAATTAATGTTTGTTAACACTTGAAAAAATATATTTGTTGTCTTTATTACAACAAATTTTATAATCATATAATATATATTTTCTTAACTCTTAAGTTACTTTGTTAATGATTGATGATCAACATGTAATTGTATGGTCTCACACGTTTCAAAAATATATACATTATTGTCCAGATTCAACATTTAATTAATCATGTCCCTTGAACATCATTTATTTTAAAGAAAATATATTTGTCATGATTTATCTTTCACTTGAGCTCAAAGTTATCATGGATAAGTGAGTAATGCACACATAATCATAACTCACTCATTGGATGTAGCTTGGACAAATTCACAGAAAATATTTTATAAATAATAAAGAATATCAGTTGCTTAAATCATTGTATAATTAAGCCATCTGTTATATTCATATTAACCAAGTAAGTTTATATGCACTTCATATATCTAGCACTTTTAGGTGCAAAGGTATATATATCATTTTTCACTTACTTATCAATTCAATAATAACATTATTCACTCGTATAAACAATATTAGGTTATTCATTAAATATTTACATCAATTCATTTTATTTAAAGATGACATACTTACATTAAAATATTTTGTTTCACACTTTTATAAATCTCGTCAAACTAATGGTAATTTCTAAATATATCACCTTACACAAAAATATCTCATCTTACAAAACATTTAAGAACTATAATGAAATTTTTAATATAAAATAAAATAATTTTTGAATAAAATTTTTGAGCCGATTAAATTTAATCTGCTCATATTACGATATCATAACAATGTCTTATTTATTATCTAAATTCATTAATATGAACTAAATTTTCAAGAAAATAAACTCCTAATAAAATAAATAACAAAACGGCAAACATTGTCAACTAAGATATTTCTAAGAAACCTCTTGTCTTGCAAGTACTCAATGGTAAGTTAGAATAATAAAGATTCCCGTATATTTCTAATACATTGGCTGAAGAAAATGGATATTTTTTTTTTTCTCTATGAAATGAATATGCTTTGTCATGAACCTGTTAGCTTTTCTTTGCTAGCAATCCTGTTCCCAATTTAAAATCTCGAATTTGTCTATTGACCTTTATGAAGAGATCTAATGCAAATTAAGATGATAAGACAAAGATGAAGATCTAGAGATTATATATTTTTTGGGAATATCAATTCAATTACTATAATCATTTAAAATCCCAGTATCCATGGCAAATTACTCTGTCTCACCTCACCTTAGCAAAAGCTTAGCTTTTCCACTTACATTCTTGACAAATAGGGTAGTTTTGATATTCAAAGTATTCCTAAAAATAGATATTCAATTTGACATGGATATACAATATAGTTTATTTTTGTTATGAACTCAATCTTCACTTTTAAAATATTGTATCCAGATAAAAAGTAAAGCCTGCATCCAAATAAAAAAATTAATAAAATTTGATTTTTTATGTACATTTTTTTAAAATTAAACAACTTAAAAAAAGTAATTTAAAATTTTCTTGAAATTATAAATTTATCGTTCAAATAAAACAAAACTACATAGAAATTTGTTTTTGTTTCTTACTAATAGCCACTTAAGTAAAAGATAATTGTTCAGGGGATAAAACTTATCAAATGAGTGTTTTTAATGATATATAAATAATTTTGTCTCTTATCACTTGTATCTTGAATGATTAAACATTATCATCTAAGGGATACGTGAACAGCTCTTGGATTGGTAAGATGATTTTTATAGAGAATTAATTGTTCATTGCATACAAATTTCTTCAACTATCAAGTTTTTATTTGAGAGATATAAGTAGATTTCAACAAACCTTTAACTAGCTCAATTTTTAATCAAAACTTATCAATTTCCATTCAAAAACATGTTCCTGTAAATTCTTATTCAAAATCAAATCTCTTTTACTCCAAATTGGTTTTCAATTCTCCTAATAATCATGGAACACACATAGCATATCTCGAACTAGGTTTTACTCTTAAAATGCAAAATTTCAACAACAATTACAATTTCTAAACATCTACCATCATTAAATACATTTCTTTTTGAACTAAATATATTTTCATATAAAAAAAGTGAACATATTTATATTTTTCTAACATTATCTCTCATTTGAATTATAAATTTTTAAAATCTATGTCTGTCATCATAGCAACTTTCAACCACTTCCACCAAATTTACTTTAAGCTTTAAAGTTCTTAATTCCTGTAAAACACCCGTAGTCCTCCAACTTAATATTATTCTATATTAATTTTTCTTACCCATAAACTCTTTGCATTTTAAAGAAACTATAGTTCTTAAGAATAAATAGGTTAAGCATGCTTACGTATACACATAATAAGTCAAATCTAACAAAACAACATATTTTTTACAGATTTAAATTACTATAGATTCGTATCTTTTTTAATTAATCATACATGTGACCTTGGATAGATAAACGAGAACTTGAAAATCAAAGATCGAAAAAACTTATCTTAATATATATTTTTTTTAGTTAAGATAATTCTAGTTTCTATTATTCTATGGTTTACTGTTCAAACAAGAAAAAAGAAAAAAAAATGATGGTTACAGAGGTTTAGGAAAAAGACATAAAGAATTTAGGAGAAAAATTATTTTTAGTTTGAATATAAGTTTAACTTTTTAACCTAAAATATAACTATCATTCTTTATTAAATTATAAAATAAGTCATTAGATTAAATATTCATTTAGTCTCTATGGTTTTGTTTTTTTAATTTATATACTTCAATTTTTTTTATTTTAATTCCTTCACATACTACTTTAAATTATTTTACTATCAATTTTAATATATTCTAGCTTGATTGTGTAAACCCACAACTATTAAAGTACATTAAAAATAGTTTTTATATAGGGATAAAATGAATTATTTTAGTATAAAAATTACAAGTAAAATTTGCTAAATATAAATATGAAAAGATTAGTTAAATCTTATTATTATATAAAAAATTATAAATAGTTATAATTTTTAATTTAAGTTATTTTATTAATATTTTTATATTAATTTAAGGATTAAATATAAGATATGAACTTTTATTAACTGATATAATTTTAGGAACAGTACAAACTTAATCGGTAACTTAATTTTCGGGACACGTTACGTTATTGTTTTTTTTTTTTTTTTTTTTTTTTAATTTTTTTTTTTTTTTTTTTTTTTTTTTTCTTTTTTTAAATTCTTGTATTCGTTTTTCATCCCAGGCATATCAGTAAGGATCCGCATGCTACCCAACCCATAAAAATTCTTGAACATTTCTACTAATTTGTTTTTAAAGCTGCAGCAATCTTTTATTTGAATATAATAATTTCTTTTTGAATTTTTCAATTATTTAAAAGATATCTTTAATTGTTATTGAATACTATTTTTTAAAAGATAATTTAGAGAGTAACATAATTATTTGAAACTAAATAATTTTTGACATATAATTAGTTAAAACATTAGAAAAAATTATTAGCAAGAATAGTAAATTTTATTATAAATTTGTAAATATTCATTTTATGAAATTAGTGATTGTCATTTGTACTTTTGGATCTTTAAAAAAATATTCAATATCTAATATATTAGTATTATTTCATCAGTTAAAAATAACTACTTTTGATGAATTTTGATACTTATACATTTCTTAGATTTTATCCCCCAAACGTTATATATTTGGTCCGTGTCTGGAATCATCCAATTTATGAGGTGAAACATTTTATTTTATGCACGTGCATTCATTCTTTTTACTTAGAAAATTGTGTTTTTTTTATAATTTGAGTTAAATTCAGTTTTAATTCCAATTAATAAGATCATTGTTTTAATTTTAGAAACCATTTGATTTTCATTTCTGCCACCTAACTTTATCCAGACAAAGTCACTCGTCCAAGATATATAACCCATGTAGTTTTGAAAACAATTGATAATTCTTTTGAAAATGGATAACAATTTAATCATAAAAATAGTTTTGAAAACAATTGACAATTCTTTTGAAAATTGATAAGAATTTAATCATAAATATACGAAATATTTGTTGCCTAATTCTGTCTGTGAGAAGATCACTCATTGACGATACAAAAGCATTATATATATATATATTATAGTCATGAAATTTGTAAATAGATGACAATTTAATTTTTGAAAAAAAAAGTAAAATTTAACTTAAGCTTTTTATTATTGTATAACTTAAATACAAATGACTAACTTAATGACAAATGAAACAATATAAATTACAACTTAACATTAAATTGATTTGATAACATGCTAATGATAAAACAATGCTATAAAATTTAATAATAGGACATAATAATATCATGATTATTAATTTCCAGTCTTTTATAAACTAAATAAATACGAGTTTTACATTTAGAAATTAAAGTAATCATTTAACCATTTTTAAAAGTTAAAAGATTTGATTTAATGAATTTAAAAATACAAAATTAAATTTGACCAAGAGTTAGTTAATGAAGGAAAACACTTTTCCTCGTCCTCAGCTTTTATAACTGGTTAAGTTGGCTCTATCTATATATATAAGAAAAATTTAGGTTCTTGGCATCAGCGTCTGAAGTGTGCACAGTGGATGATCTATTGCAGAAGTCGAAAGAAGATTTTAGAAAGAGACTTAAATACAAACCCTTTGGCCTCGGTGAAATTTCTCATTTCATTTGTGATTCGTGAGTATCATTCCCTGTGCTTCAGATACCCAAAACAATAACGCAATGTGACGATTACGGAAGTGTACACCTCCCAACATAATTTACTACTAATATATAACACAGCACAAGGACAACTCAGTTCTTCTTTTTGTCGTACGATAAAGAGATGTCTCTGCAATCGCCCCATCACAATAAATTGTGGGAACAGAGCAGCGAACCGTAGGAGTAGGACTGATTCAGACCCAGCTACTTAGCCGTGTCAAAATTATTAATACTAACATCTTTATTTTTTAATTATAATGGACTAAACTTTTAACAAAATTGAACTCAAACTTGATGAAGCTATAAAAACATGTCTTAAATGCTGAGACCACATAGTAAATAAAATTAGTACCATGTTTATAGCTGTAATTAAGTATCTGCCACATAAGCGTTTGTAATTTTTCTGTGATGACATGTTGCTTTCTTTGTTTTCTTTTATTTGTTTTGAAATTGTTCTACTACTATTATATGGCTCGATCTCCGAGGAGAAAGGTGGAGTGGGGGCAGATAAAGAGAAAGAGGAAAAAGGGGTAGCTAGGTAAACATAGTGATTAGTGATAGTGCAAGCTGGTGAGAAGAGACAGAATCAGTGAGAGGAAGTGAAAGGTGATGGTAGATATGGTGGTGGTTGTGGAATGTGGAAGCTAGTTGTGGTTTCCAGCACACCACTCACGCAACAAGCAACAAGCAACCTCTTTACTCTTCTGCACCAAACCATAGTACGAAATGTCACCACTTGCTCACTGTTTAAGTATAGTTAATTAATTAAGCGTTTATTTCATTTGGGGTCAAAGCAAGGTCCATTTTTGCAGTTAAGGCTTTGTTATGACAAGATCATTATTAGTTTTCTGATCTTTTCTTTGCTAACTTTCTCCTCAAAGTAGTGTGGTGCGATTTCTTTCTAAGACAAAAACAGCGACACGCACTTTAAACTGGTCAAAGTCAGACATGTCCACTCCCTGAGTGGCTGGCTGATGTTGATTTCTTCTTCCATTTGAATCGCAGAGCAGGAAAATAAAGGAACAAACCCTTTATTGGGACTCATGAACCCTTTCCACAGATCCTACTATTACACCTACATATTCATACTCAGGGAAAAATGGAACAAATATCTTCCTCTCGCGTGCATCTTTTTGGATCCTTATGCTGCTAAAGATACAAGTTATTATGAACTCTCCTATAATATACTCATACCATTACTTTTTTTCTTCTTCTTTCTGGTGTTAAATATTGGATTTGTTTATGTTCATGGATCCTTAGATTTGTTAATGGTTGATCAGATTGTTTTCTAAATGAACGAGTGACAAATGATTTATAAAACTGCACATTACTAATTAATTTAGCCTCTAAAATGTTATTCAACGATAAAAAGTTTATAAGATTATAAATGGTAATCGATTTAGCTCACAAATTTGTAATATTTGATTAAATTTATCTCTTAGATTAAAAATAATAATTTCAGTTTTATCTCTTAACTCTCAAATTTTATGAATTATGTCCTATAACTTTTCTTGTATACTTTTTACTAATATATATTTGACAAAACTATCTAATAAGTTAGCTAGTAGTTATTAGTTGATAGGTTTTTAACTCATAATTTCCAACCTAATCTCATAAATTAGTTTATTAGATTAAAATTATCTTAATATAAGTGATAAATGTAAAATGACATAATATGATACATATACATAAAATTTATTATATAAAGAAAATTTATGCTGTTTAAATAAAAATATACTATTGCAGAATTGTAATTTCATATTTATTTAAAAGAATTAAATATTTATTAAAAATTTTAGTACTTTTATTATTTTTTGTAAAGTTGTACACGCTACTTTATCTCATTTTATTTAAATGAGTTGACGAGTATTGATCAAATTTAATTTGTATTTTTGGAGCAACTTAATTTTTATTTATTTAAAAAACTATTATATTGAATTTTTATTTCTTACCAGTTTTAGGGTGTCTAATTTTTACGTAATATCATGTAATAAAATATTAGTTACTTTGATATGTAATATTTATTTATTTTTAATTGAAATTACATAAAATATCAAAAATATAACTTTTATTTCCACTAAATTGAAAAGTAAAAAATTAAAAAATTGTATTCAAAATAGAAAGAATAATAATGAAATAAAATTAAATAAGTTACAACATAAAAGTTAACTAAATTAACTTATAAACTTAAAATTGACAAAATAAACTACCTTAACATATCAAATATTTTTATATTGGTCAAATTTGTTAGATTATATACAAAATATATTATGCTCATACAGTTGTCTTTTATCTCCTAAATGTTAAAATTGTATGACAAATTATTAACAGTTTAGATGATAGATTTCTTTTAACAATTGTTTCGTTTTGATTATATAGATTTATTTATTATACTTATTCACACTTGGATAAAAATATTAACTAAAATATCTGTAAGATATTCTAAAATTCAAATAATACATAATTATAGATTAAGTAAATAATTACTTCATGAACTTGTATAAATAAAATACAAAAATTTAAAAGATGTATTTTTTTACCATCTTAATTTTTTTAGATTTTTTCTACAATAATAAATATAAACATACACTTGTAAAATTAAATGTGAAACTAAAAAAAATACAGTAATAATATAATATAATAAAATAAATTTTCACATATATAAACTAAATAAGTCACATGATGACTTAATGACTGTGGGAAAAAAAGGGAAGGGTCAATATTTCAATTAATTCCAGTAGTTTTATCATTATTTATTGAGTAAATTGCATTTTAATAGCAAAATATAGATAATATTAAAAAATTAGGAGTAAAGTTCACAAAATCAAATAAGTTTAGAAACAAAGGCATAAAAAAGTTTTAGGGATAGAGTTTGTGAAAATTTAAAATTTTGGAGACAAAATTACAATAAGTCCTTGATAAACCAATTTGATAAAAAAAATCGATAACTAAATTGATTGATAATTTTAATTTTATAAATTATTATATTGTTTTACTTAGTTCAAAATTTTAATCTGACAACTAACTAAATGTTGGAGATTAACTAATTGAATAATATATAGTTTTAGAGACCAATGTAATCAACTATCCCCATTTTAAAGACTACATTGTTGATTCACACATTCCATAAAATATTATTGAAATTTGTGGGATGATATGAAATTGCTCTCTTAGAATAAGTTATTTGTGCACTTGACATTTTAGATGATTTCTGCATGGTCACAAATAACACAACAAATTATACAATTAAAAAAAAAATTACATTTGTGTGTCTCCTAAAAATACTTGGAAAATAATTGTTCAGGGATAGGTACACAATTTTTTACAACAAAATATGAATATTCTTTGTTAAATAGAATGTTAAATTTCTTTATTTATTAAAATTAAGACTTGTTTAAAACATATCAATAAGTTACTATGAAGAGGAAACTTTCCGTATCATATATATTTGGTTAATTACATAATGTTTTGTTGGACGAAAATATAGGAGAGATGAAAATGTATGAGTGGAAAAAGGATATGTAAAAAAAAAATGATCTTATTTTATTCGATGGGAACTAAAGAAAAAAAAATAAAAAACCAAAATTACAGTATTTTAATTATTTTTCTTTTCTTTCTCTTCATACAAAGAATAAGGAAGGTAAATTGTCTTTTTTTTTTTTCAGACATAGACAAAAAACACTTACCCCTAAATTTTGAATTAGACAAAAAAATTGCCATTTAAAAAAAAATCTCACCAAATATAACAATTTTTTTTATTTATATTTCCTTTCTTTATCTTCTTTATTCTTCCCTTCTTTTAAATAACACCAAATGATTGTCTCTTTCTTTTCTCAAAAAACTCTCACCTTTCCTTTGTAAACATTAAAGGCCATTACTTTTAGTTTTAGTTAGATAATAATAATAATTTGTATTTTATTAGTAAGAGCTTCAGTAATTTGTATTACATTTTTTCTTCATATTTTGTTATTGTCATTATAAAAAAATAATAATAATGCGCATACACAAATTCGATCAACTTTTTCCATTTTGTTATTTATACTCAAGAAGGTGCATTATTGCTCCGCACAATTAATCATATTATATAATCATTTCACCATTTTCTCTAGGTGCTTACATCTCTAGTAGTAATAATTAATCTAACACAGAGAATACTGTCCTGATTTCAATTATTAAATGGTACTAGTTCAATTATTTTCACGTGAAGGATTTTTAAAACATTTGTTAATATTTTAAATTTCAAATTAATATTAATGATTTTTTTTATCAATTATACCTTTAATTTTTACATAATTTCTATTGTAATATAAAAATGAAATAAAACTTGTTGTTAGAGCATATGCAATTCTATTGTATAAATAATTTACCTAATTTTAAACAATTCAATTAATTTTTCTCCAATAAATGTTTCAATTAGCTACTCATTTAACTTACAAATATATTCTCTTTTATCAACATTTACATCCTCTCTCCTATATTCAATATTAATGTCAGAAAAAAATAATTATCTATATAAGTAATTTTCTCCAATTTTAAATATTTTTTTAATTATATACGACACACGTTGACAAACAATTATATTATGTAGTTAAGTCACACGTTCTTAAATTCAAGAAAAAATGTTACATATCTTGATTTTTTCATTAAATTTTAAAATACATATAAAACTGGGCAACTGTATAATATTTTTGTGAATTAATTTGATTAAACCAAACATGTAAAAAAAAAATAAGATATAAATTTGCCCACAGTGAACGTAAATCATGTGTGGGGGGTGTAGAGTTGTTGAAGAAAAAAAATTATAATATTAAAATCGGGGGAATGAAATGAAGGCATGATAAAAAATGAAAAGGTTATTCTGAGGTACAATAATTATTTGAATTTATTGATTTGTCCAAAACTGAGGATCTCTCCCTGAAAAATCGTACTAAGAAAAGAACAGTGTGTGGGTTATGGATGATGGGCCACAAAGATCTCCATCCAGCTGGGTGAAGAGTGAAGAAGGGTCCGCAACACAGACTCGGAGCTTAATCATAATGTTTTCTCAGTAATCATAAAATGCCACAACACTACATCAAACTGTCATGAATGAACCCATATAATGTTCTGTTCCAGGGTTTCACTTCTTGTACTGTATATTGAAAATAATTCTGTTATTATTAGAAGTTGGTTTACAGTTATTTCTGATAAGTGCGAACAAAACTAATCAAGTTGATTAGGTAGTATGTGATAGGAGCCTACTAAACTTTTTAATTAAGTGTTAATAAAAATAATTAGTAAAAATTTATAATACTAATAAGATTTATAATTATGAATTGAGGTTTGAGTAAGTTAACTCAATATCATTTTTATAAATATTAAATGTCTCTCAAGTCTAAGATTACTGTCTTTTTATCATTTATTGATAAAAATATCTTTGTAGGTATCCAACGAACTTCGAAGATACCTTTGACTTTGAAATGAGATTCTCATTCTTACCTCTCAAAATGATAATACTGAGTATTCCAAATCAGTCTCACCACAAATTAATCTTTTCCATCAAACCTATTACTTTTCCATGAAGCAGAAATTCCATTATACAACAAAAAAATAGCTGATTATTGATCTAGAAGATTGTAAAGCTTGACTTTGTAAACCTTGGTCCATGATGATCTCTTAAAATATTTACCATTTAGGTATTTATTTATTCATGGCACAGGTAAGTCAGTTACAGTGAGGATTGACATTGTTGCATTACTGTAGAAGAACTTGGACACTTCCTCCTCAAATAGTATTGCCCAAGCATATGCTTGAAGACGCTCAATTATTATTTATGGCATGTTCAAGTACTGATAAGAAAATAAAATAAAAAAGTTATATTTTTATAAGCTAAAATTAATTTGTGTACAAATTAATTTCCTGTGAAAATTTATTATAAATTAGCTTACACTTGAATTAAGTTTAGTTCACAGGAAGATTCATTTTATATTTTTAAGTTTTCTATTAAATTTGTTTATTGAAAAAATTGTCTAAACAAAACCTACGTATTTAACTGTATTGATTAGTTCGAAGCAAACTCCTACAAAGTATAATTATGACCATTTTTTAACTTGTTTATAGAGACGTGTTGTTTACTTTTTTATTTATGAATTTCTGTTATTATTTAATACTTTAGCTTTAGATATAAATTACATGTCAAATTATGTTAAACATGTTTAAAATTTGAAGTATATATATAAATATATATAGATCAGATTAACAAGAATAATCGACTCATTGACAAGTGTCTCGACATGATAAATACCGAATCCATTTTAACTGCTTTAAAGGGGATAAAGATCTTTGACATGGATAAAGATTTTCGGCTTAAAGGAGAACTTTTAGCTGATTAGGTTTAACAAGATGTTAAAAAAGGATTTTTGTTATGAATAAATAACTTCATTTGATTAGCATGATCTTAATTTGCTTGATTTAAATGGCAAAACACCCAAATCATAATATATGACTTGACATAAGTCTGCAGCAACTTAGAAAACGAAGGGTTTTGGTAAGTAACATCACAGTTAGAACCGTATTGGTTGTCTTAATGATGTCATGTTACTCTGTTAAGTTTATAAGAGTTTTTTCACTTTATATACATCTCTTCTTCTTGCTACACCTTTTGCTATTATTGCATATACATATAGAAAATTATCGAAACTAAATGCAAAAAAAAATTACCTTCTCATGATATGATTGGTGAAGCATTGGAGGATAGCGTTTGAGGCTCGATTCCACATACGTGACCTGCGTTTTGTTTCTAAATATTATTCAAGTTAATTTGAGTAAATTACCATTTTACTCCAAATAATGTGTTTTTAATTTAGCATGTCAGACAGTGATATTATTTTTCATAAGATTGACAAATGCTATTACTCAAGGGAGAAAAGAAAATACGATCGTACCTGCTGAAGTGCTGAACCCCGTGGTTTCTAAACTGAGATATTAAGGAGTTTTTGGCTGATTTTTATTTTATTTTTAAATTAGGTTTTGAATATGAAAAATAAAGGCTTACTTTTAATAGTTTATGGATAAGATGGAGCGAACAGTGTTTCCATAATCAAATTCTAAACGACATATTAACCATGGAATTAGTAGCACTTTAATCAACCCTAGTGAAGTGATATAATCAAATTTTTAAATTAGGAAATAAGTAAGAGCAATGAAGAGTTTGCAATTTGACATTGGGTGACTTTCTTATTTTGTGAGGGCAATCAGATCCCTGAACACGAACAAATCCAGCTCTTACCCACCTTCAATGCGACGACATACCTTGGCCACTGTTGTAGTCTGTCTGGAGCAAGGTATAGATATAGATATGTTTTCACGAACTTCTCAATTAAAAAAATAATTATTTTTTATTAATTAAAATTAACTTGTTCATGAATTAATTTATAAATTCTTTTACATAATTTTTAGAAATTTTATTTTTAGTTTATACATAAATAAATTTTAATTTACAAATAGTTTTTTTTCTTAGAAGTCGGTTCACCCAAGTATATTCTTAATGAATAGGCAAATTGATGTTTAATTTTCAAATAATTGCCTCTGGGTTGTGAATTTCCTCAATGGTTTGTAATTATGAGGCATCCTTTGCAACCAGGTAGTAAGTTTAGGGGTATCCTTCACATTTTATTTGAACCCAATTATAAGTTCAGCCATTATTTTGCTATCTGATCAATGCGTTTGTGATTTTACATCCACCTAGGTAGTGTGAAATTAATTTCACATTGGTTCTTGAAATTATTCCTTCTAAGTTTCTAAAGATTCTTCACATTCAAACTTACCTCCCCTCTTGAGTTGAAGTCACTGGGTCAACACCCACAACCAAATCAAACTTTCGTACCTGAAGCAAAAAAAAAATCCATACTGACAATACATCTAATGCTCATTAAAGTATAAAAAAACATCTTTATAATATGTGTCAATTATTTTATAAAATGAAAGAAGACCCTTTTTCCTGTCTTATTCCCAACCTCCCTCCACCATCTTAGCCTCCTATACTGTAAATCTACCAAAAGACGAGTCACATTTTCACTGGACCCCACCACTCTGATCACAGTAGGTTAGTCGATCACCTTGTTTTCTATCCTTGCTAGCAATATTTTTGGAGTAAGGGAGATATATGGGACAAAAGTGCTTAGTAGCTTGATTGGAGACCGTAGGGCTATTTTATTTCCTATTATTGGTTATGGGTTAGAATCAAATATCTTGAGTTTGTAGCCATTGGTTCTAAACCCTTGGTGATTTCATCTACATAAGGAATTTTCCATACTGATTATATTCTTTAATGGAAAAAGCATACAAATTTATGACTCTTAATTATTTTTATCATCTAACATAGAGAATGAATATAATTTTTTAATTGGAGAATGGAAGTCTCATCCCTCACACACAACCCCTTATTTTGCCTTAGTTCATCAATATAAAAAAGAACCCAGCGTCTACAGTTATAAAGCAAATTACCCTGGGGAAAATGTTATTAACGGTCATACTGAAAGGAAATTTCTTCGAGTGTTTGACTTATTGTCAAAACTAACATAATTGTCTTGGAATTTAGAAGCATACTCAGCTAAAAATCTCAAAGCAGCCAGACATAGTTTCTCTCCGTTTTGACTTGCGCAGAGTCCTACAAACCTAGTTGAGCTTGACCCTTGCTGAGATTGACATATACATGTCGGATCTCAACCACTCTTAAATGGCCCGTGACTAATATAGCTGGACATAGGACACCTCAATAAAAACCCATAATCCAGAATTGGTACACAGTACAACCCTATGCTTCCCCCTCACTTTACAGAATTTTCCAGTTCCGGGTGTTTTTTCACCTCGTTATGGTGATTATCTGATCTCTGGGAATGAATCCAAATTCAGGTTGAAAGCATCCCCCAAAAATTACGGGGTTAAAATTCAAATGCTGAAGCCCACGCAACAATAAAAATATGCTCAGACTAAAAAATGACATTGAATTCTAGTAAATTTCTTATAATATTAGAGGTCGTTAAACAACAAAATTCCATTCCTTACTGCCAACCAGACAGTTACCTAACCACCAATTTGCATCGCCAATAAAATGTTCTACAAAACTTACAAGTCAACAAAGTGAAGCTCACTTCAATAATTTTCTCTGTTTCTTTCATAATAAGCTCCATATCCCAGTCAATCAATGACTATCCACTACCATTGACAATATAGGTAGGCCATAGAGCAATTAGGTGGGAAAGCATATGTAAAAAGCAATGAGCACACCAAAGTAAACAAATTCCACTATATATACATCAACCACTCCCACGCTTAAAATGTTGTCGAATAAACCTTTCCGCATGAGTAGGGTACTTATCTCTAATGTATTCCCGAAGGCACTTCTGATAGGAGAAATCGATCCAGACACCATCAATTCTTACAACAAAAAGACACCTGGACTGTCGATACTGGGGATGGCGGTCAACCTACAACAAAATAAGTCACATCCATATCCTGCACTATCTATCTGCTTTGGAGTGTAACCAATGCATATCATTGACAAGAAAATCCAAAAACTAATATCGGCTGAAGTTCCAGTCTTGTGGTCGGATCATGTAAATTTTTATAAAATGGGAAATGTATATGAAAAACATAGGAGTTAATAGTTTAAAAATAAAATGAGATAAAGGATTTTACTCTTCTAAAGTATAAGGACACGGACATCTTATTAGATTATTGACCTTTTTTCCAAATTTTAATTGGAAAGGAGGGGGTTTGGTCTTCAAAATTGATTATCAAATCAATCACATGAAAGTAAATTGTAAAGGATAAAGTGAAATCTAAATATGAAGTGTTATATTCCACAATAATGGGTTTTAGAGGACAAACTTTCAGGAAGCATTTAAGCAAGAACCGATTAGCATAAACATGATTTGATCAAAATTAACATAACCAAGCCAATAAGGGAATAAAAGTATATCTATTTTGCTAAAATGTAAATGAGAATATCTGAAAATTCACAAAGATCCGCACAAATATACCTAATGTATTCTATGAGAGGTGCAATAGTAAGTACATTTGATATAACTGACGAGGTAACATAGATAGTAATAGATGATAAAAGCTCCTTCAAAATACTTTAACATTGACAAAAATAAAAGACAAAGAAAGTAAGAAAGAATGAAAAATCTTAACAACTTACGAAGCACAAAACTGACAGAACAGCATAGTGTAGCAATTTTAACTTTTTAACTTTTTAACTTAAGTCCACTTTTAATCCTCTTGTTTTCACTAAAATTTGATTTTTACTCTTGTTTTAATTTCTACAACGTTGTCCACATAGTTATACTAATTATAAATTACTCCCTATGTCAGTTTGCATTGAGCTCCATAGAAACAACTTGTTTTTCCGCTGGCAAGAAATCAAATTGGTGTACGAGGAACTCCTTTTTTCAATGATTTTGCTTACAATAAAATGGTATTGCAAAATGCCACCAACAATCAAAAGAGAATCTCTTTAATAACAAGGTGAAAAAGGAAGTTTCTTGAAACAATTTGAAAACTTAAAAAGGATAAACTTTGCAATTGAATTGGGAAAATGTTTAAAGAGATTAAAAGTATAATTAAACCTAATATTTTACTTGGGTAGATAAAGGGGCCGAAGCTTTATGCCAATATGGTTCTGACATAACTTCTACATTAATTTGAAGATTTATCAAAAAGTATCATTTACAATTTTATATATACAGTATTATTTCATGGAAACTACTATTCAACAGACTACTAATTAACTAGCATGCTGATTAAAAAAAAAAAACTAATTAACTAGCATTTTGCATATTGTAGTTTTGGCCTAGTGATGAAGAAGAAGAAATCAAGCAGCCATTTAAGTTGGGTCACCAAATCGTTCCACATGAATGGAGGGGGAAATATCAATTATTTAAAAATTCTATTCATAATTTCAGATTTTAGACATTTAGCTTAATCAAGGCTCGAACTAAAATTTATCAAAAACAAAAGAGATGGGAACTATAACTGTAGCAGTCATGTAGAGAGTTTCTTTCTTAGACCTTTCAATCTATTATTGGCAAATAAATGTAGATTTTGCACTATCAGTTATCATCAGGAGACAAGTTCTCATCTCTTTAAGTTAGTGATAAATCTCAAACATGTTAGGAGTATTTGAGGATAAATATTAGTATTAAGAGTCCTACCAAATGTTTGTTTGGCTTTTATAGGGATATCACAATCTTATCTTAAATTTTCGCTATTTTTTAAGATCCCATGTTCCATCATGATTGCTAAGTGAAGACTTCTAAATCCAAAATCTGTTCAAGCTTGTCATTGCCAGGTCTATTTCTCTTATAGTTGCCTCTAACATTACAGTTGCCTAACATTTTTGGCCACAACAGTCTGATACTTTTTTCTGATAAAATCAGTCTATGATAGCTTTCTTCTTTGTTAAGCAATCACACTTAAATATAACAATATAAAAACACAATTCAAACCTGAATTTCGAACTTTTTTGCTCAGGAAGTTACTCCAAATTACAATAGTCCATCTTCTAGTGGAGCCTCATCCTAGGACTGACTCTTACAGCTATCGTGATCCTTTTCTCATCTCTATTTTCCTTGTTTTTGTTCATTTTATCATGTATTTCTAACTTTCCCAAGGCTAATTAAGGATGAATTCTACTTGACCTTTGTCTAATTGAGTTACTCTTCTAGAGTTTAGATCAATTTTATTCAGTCTGTTTCTTTCTAATTTTGCTCTTAATGTTTTGCTTTGACTGTTCACCACTAAATTGATACTTCGGTTTTGAATTCCAATGGAATTGGTTCATTGGATAAAAGACTAGATTTGGCTTAGGAGCTATATCTTTCAGATATCTGGGATGGAATTAGAATCTAATGTTTCTCTTTAATTGAGTTTCATACAAGGAAATATGATTCTAATAAAAGAAAAAGTTTTTTGCATGAAACTATTGGATTCTACCTATTCTAGTGCATTTGAATGATAATTGAAAGAATTGGCGGTAATCAAAGAATAATGAGATTAGATAAAATTAATGCCTAACCGCTTAAATATTCACTTCATATTGTGTGTTTCCTAATGTCTTGCTTTCCGTTCATTGTACTACATTGTCGCATTTTATTCTTTCTTGCGGAATATCTGGATCAACACCTATCCTATCCTCACAGTTAGTTCAACTTGCAATAGGTTGATAGTGAGTGGTAACTGAAACAACAATCTTCGTCTATATACTTGCCTTAATTGTTTGTTTAAGACGGGTAGCCAGCCAACAATTGGTAATAACCAAAAGTTGGAAAAAATAAAATAAAAGGTCTGAATTTAAGTTTAAAACATTTAAGCACGTCTGCCTTACCATCTGATAAAAATTCCCTCATAAACAAACTTATCTGTTGTTAGTAACAAAGTATCAGAGGCTGCATTTGACATCAAGGGAAGGGGTTTGGATTTAATGAGTCTGGATTAGGGGTGGATTAATGAAGAGAATATACAAATTAATAAGAATTCTAAATTCATTCTATCAGAAAAAGATAGATTTCAATAGAATAAATATAGAATATAAGCAAGTAGAGAGAATCGATCCCTCACATTTAGCTTAGAAGGCCAAGGGTTACAGTCGTTAATTCATCATTTTCATTTAATGGCTCTAATTCAAAACTAAAAATGTGAGGATAAGGTGAATTTGGAAGCCATGGGATGGTTCAAACAACTAGATTAGTAGCTGTTTAGAAGCCTTGAACAGTAACAACAATGGGTAAATTGAAGGGGATAATACTTGGCTCTATTAAGTTAGGGTCACAAGAGAGTGGCCAACCTATTCTAGCCAAACAAATTAAAAGTATATTTTGGATTCTCCACTCTCCTCCTTTGCTAACAAAGCTTACCCCTGCTAATCCAGAGGACAAATTGCCTATCTCTTTCACACACCACCAAAATTTACACCATCATTGACAAAGTAGTGGAAAAGAAAAAATTAAAATAGCCCTAGAATGATAATATGTAATTAAAGGAACAATGTGCTAAACCAACATGAAAAGAGCCAAGATATAGGTTTTGTTTGTTTCGGCAAAAAAAATGTTTACGAGAAGAGACCCTATTCTAAGGATAAGATAAGCCAGATGACTGAGCAAAGGCTTACAGTAGTACTCACAATTGACCTTTCAACGATAGAAAACCAGAAATGATGAACCCAGGATCCTCTAGTGGACTATGAACATTGTTCAATCTTGGCAGTCGAGTGAAACCTTATAGGCAGTTTTGGAGAACGTTCAATGGATTTCAGTATCTTACAGAAGTAAAGCAGATGTCTACCTGCCAGGTCAGGTTTGAAATAACCATGGTTTTACCGTTTTACGCAGATTCCAACTGCTCACAGAGCAATCACTGTGATCAAACTAAGCTCTGACATCCTTGTTAAAGGGATGTCATGTGACTTGTGACAAATACACCACCTCCTAAGGAAATAAAAAATAGTCCAAGGGGTGTAGATGAAATCAAGCCACCAAACATGATGAAACGAAAGTCTTAGAAATGCCTATCAAAGTTGTGTAACTTAAAATTCAGGTTAAAAGGCGTTTACTTAAATATGAAATGGGTGAGAAACGTAAGATCATACCATTTGCCATATATGATATAGGAGCAGCAAAAGTTGCATGATTGGAATATTTTAAGTAGTTTTTAACCAGTTACAAATTACAAGCACTTAGAACAACTACTACAATCAGATAAGAAGTTGCAAACTAATAAGATAAGAAACTAATAATTGGAATATTTTAAGCACTTAGAAGTTACAAATTGGAATATTTTAAGCGCTTAGAAGTTGCAAACTAATAAGATAAGAAACAGTAAAGCAACCAAAGTAATGACACAATCACATCACAGCACAGAGAAAGTAGCATTTCTAATGCAAAACGACGACGTACGCAACAGACACATTATCCAGTCTGAGCGCTTACCATAATGGATTCAAGGCCGCATCCAACCTTATCTTCAGACTGTGGATGGAACGCAAGAAGCTTCTCAACAATCGCTTTCTCGTCCTCCATATTCAATCGCGCTCCATCCATGTACCTGCAGTGTGTGGAACACATATTAAAAAACTAAATAAAATCCACTTGAGATATTTTGTAGAAATGAAATTCAGAAGCGACCTTCGGGTGTGAAGAATGTCCTTGGCGAGCATAACAATAGGCTCGATGTCCCTCAGAATCTCCTCTTCTTTGTCCTTCCATTTACGGTAATCGGGGTCGTCCTCCCACCGCGACTGCCTTGACGGGAACTGAGGTTTCCGCGCAAAGGAGCTATTGCTAATGCTGCCGGAGTTTGTTTTCTCGTGCGCTTCCTCAGATGACAGGCTTGAGGCGGCGCTGCACCACGGCCGGTGAGGCGCCACGACAGCTCCGGCAGTGAAGCGTTGGTAGTTATGGAAACAAACTCGAAGGAGGAGAGCCTGTCTGAGAAGAAGAGGAGAGCCCATGGGTTATGGGTTTTGGTTTATGGTGGTGTGGGTAATTGGTCCTGATAATCTCGTAACGGGTCATAGTCAAGGCCCATGGTGGGTCCCAACCCAAGAAGTGGGTTCGCAGCCCACTTGTTAACGGAATCGAACATCCCTTCACTGTTTATAAAATCATAAATAAATAAATCAATTATATCACTATGCCTGTGTGTTTTCTGTCCAATAAAAAGAAAGCTAGTTTCACTTGAATGTCCAATTAATGGTATCTATACTTTGGGTTACTTGTCAGAAATAAATAAAAATTTATCAAATAATATAAATGATATTATATCAAAATTAAATTAGTATATAAATAATATTTTTCTATACTGATAAATTTAATATTTTTTTCACGTACAGCTGGACCAATAAAATTAGAATTTAAGGGACCTTTTGTAATCTACTTGAACATTTATGGGTTAAGTTTATTCTAGTAGTCCAAATTTAGCACACATATGCTATTAATTACATTTAGCTCTTATGACTGTTAAAGAAATTTCCTTCATTTGAAAATTTATGCATGTCTTTTTTTTTTTTTAATGTTATATGTTATTTCTATTTATTGGGAAGATAAAAGGGCACTAAAGAAATCAGAAGGAAATTTTGCAAACTTTGCTAGTTTCAAGTTACAAATACTTAACGGTCCATGCAATTATCCTATTAGAAAAAACATTAATCATATCATATGATTATTCTGAAAATAATCATGTTTTTTTTCAAACAAAATATTTCATTGGAAGATAAAGGCTCTCTTTAACTTTTCTCATTTTAGACGAATCTGGCACCTTTTTTTTCACCACATAGTGTTTATCCTTAAAAATATTTTACTTTTAAAGTTATATTTATATTTATCGTAAATAATAATGTTTAAATGAAAATTGTTATTTAATATTGTTGATATTTTAAAAAAATTATTAAAATTAATTTTTTAAATAAAAATAGTAAATTAAACTATATAAACAGTAGTTAAAAATAGATATTATGTTTTCTATTTAAAAATAGAAAACATAAAACTACATCCTCTAGTATACATATGCTTTTGTATGAGGTATAAAAACACCTAAAAACATTGTATGATATATGTTCTTGCATACTTTAAAGAGTTTTCTTTATTACTTGATTTTTGAATAGTTATTGTCAGTATTCGGTCTTTAATAGAATTTCAGTCTTCAGTTTTTTGTAAACAACTACTTTTAAGTATTTGGAAAAAAACACTTCATATTAAAGTTAATTCTCATATATTATAACTTTTATTAAAATAAATATAAAAAAATATAACTTTTTTTTGGGTTTCTCATATTATTTATAAAAGTCAAAATTAATTTTAATATGATTGATTTGACTATATGTTAGGCGACTGATTTAGAAAAAAAAAATAATATAAAATATTTAACGTGACCTAATAGTATTTGGTCCTTGTTTGATTGGTCTATGATACATTATCCACAAACATTCTTCCTAAAAAGCATTTCAATAAACACAAATTTAAGCATGTGATTTTTTAAAAGTATGAAATGAATATTTAGGATAACTCCCAAAACAATAAACCAAATCACCAAATCCCCACTCCATGACACAAATAAAACTATTATATTTTTGTTATTAATTCTATATTAATACAGCTATTTAAACCCACTTGATACGGTTCATATTTACCTTAATTATAGTATTGAATTCAATTGGATACAAAACTTCCATGCATAAAACTTTCCTCAAAAAATGTTGAAGGGCAGACTCTTTAATAGCTTATGTCTTGTTTTACAATTTAAAAATGTAATACTTTTTTTAGTTTTTAAATAATTTAAATAACACTAATTGTTGATATAATATGGCTTAGGTCTTAATCAAGATTTCCTAAGAAAACTAGGTGGTTATGATTTATTTTTCATCTGAATATAGATAAATGAATTGTGTTTCATAAAAAAAAAACAAAGATATATCAAACCATATTCTCTTTGAAAATAAACTTAAACAGTATATCAATTTTTAGGATTGTTATTCATGTTTATTCATACGTTATCCCTATGTATAAACTTTATTTAAGTATATTTGAGAATCTCACTTAATTGTAAAACATTTAATGAATAATTTAACCCTATACAAATATAAAACACTAAGCATGTAATAAATATAATCTTGAATTATGAATATACCTGTACAATTTGTTGTTGGATTATTGGTTCATATAATTTGCTTCCACATGTCTTCGTTAACTAAGATGTTACAATCTATTGGCATTGTATTTGTATTGAAAAACAAATGCTTGTTGAAGTATTTAAATATTCGAAACTCAATAAACTTGAATATGTTACTCATCTAAAAGTATGTATAATTGTACTTTTGTTCTTGTAGAAGCTATAAATAAAATTAATGCCAGTGTTTTAAAATGAGAATATTACAAAACTTTGTTACTGACAAAAACTGTAGGAAAATAATAAATCGTATAATTAAATAAAAGAAAATTAGTAAGAAAAAAATGAGAGTGCATTGAATAACAGATGAGTGGGGGAGAATATATGAGACTACAATATGCAATTATTCTAGGAAAATAAGGGTGGGGAGAAAACATATATTGAAACACATGAGTTTGGGCTGGACAAAATATGTTGTTTTCTGAATTCACATATATTACAATAATATGAGAACAAAATTAATGTTTAAGATTAGGGACATGCATGAATTTTATAAATATTTTTTAAAACATAAAATGATTTTTTTTATAAGCTAAATATATGATTTCCTTAAAGCTAATATGAAAGATCTTTGGAATATTATTATGTTTTAACAAATAAAAACAACTTTTGCAAGCCTTAAAAAAGTACATTTAACATTGTTTACTGATTTTTTTTTTTTATTTCACTTACATTTTTTACTTTTTATTTTTTCAATAAAACTTTTTATTTTTTAATTTTTGAAATAATACTATTTTTTTATTTATCTATTTTTTTTATTTTTTCTCCTGTTAGTACATCAATTATGATTTTAGTAAATTTTTCAGGTGTTGTTTGTTGTGATTACTAGTTGATTAAAATTGAGATAAAAAATAATATAAAAATAATTGAATTAAAGTTTTAAAAAAAATAATACAAAGAGAATAAAATGAAATATTTTATAAGTAAGGAAAATAAATGATAAATTGTTTTATCTTATATTTTATAATAAAAATAAATTTGACACAATAAATTATATTAAAATTGAAATTGGAAGGAAAAATTATAATAAATTATAAAATTTTTATTTGAATTAAAATTTGTATTTTTATTTTTTTTAAATATCTAAATAATTAATAATAAAAATAAAATAAAATTTTGATAAAGATAGAATTTAATTTTTGATAATGATAGAAATTGATTTTTAATAGAATAAGAATTTAATACAGATAAAATTTGATTTTTGATAAAGATAAATTTTGATTTTTGATAAAAATAAAATTTAATTTTTGTAGAGATAGAATTTGATATTTAATTAAAATATTATTTATTTTATTTTTATATAGATAGAATTTAATTTTTGATAAATATGTAATTGATTTTTGATAAAAATAAGATTTGAGTTTTGATAAAGATAAAATTTGATTTTTAATAAAGATAAAATTGATTTTTTAATAAAGAAAAACTTTAATTCTTGATAAAGATAAATTTTGATATTTGATAAAGATATATTTTACTTTTTGATAGAAATAAAATTTTGATTTTTAATATAGATAAAATTTAATATTTGATAAAGATAAAATTTGATTTTTAAAATATAACACTAACTTTATCTACACTTAGATTTAATTTTTTCGTATTTTAGAAAAGGTATTTCATCTTTATCTTTTGCAAAAAAATAAAATAAAAGGTTGGAGTCATACGTGATATTATTCACAATGCTGATGTAGATTCCAAGCATTATTTGTTAATATCATCCATTATTATTTAATTTTATTCTCTTTGTGTTATTTTTTTAAGTTTTAATTTAATTATTTTTTATATTATTTTAATCTTAATTTTGATTAATTAATAATCACAATTATCAGTAAATACTATAAAAAAACCGTAAAAAATAAAAAATAAAAAATGCTATTTCAAGAATTAAAAAGTAAAAAAGTCTAAGATAAATAAAAAATAAAAGACTGTTAGTGAAATAAAAAAATATTTTTTTTCTTATGTTCTTATTTTTATAAATTATTTTTCTCAATTTTTTTTTATCTTAACAACATTTTGATAATAAAACTAGTAAAAAACAAGTATTATACCCACACTCTATACTTTTGTAATTTTATACTCTTTTAGTAAAATTGTAACAACTTTACTTTCAATATTTTATATTCCTACATATCATACTTTTCATAACCATTACAAATGAAATTTTAAACATTTTTTAAAAATAATTTTTATTTATGAAATAAATACATTATATAATTAACTATTGTATTATGAGATGATAATATAAAATCTTATTATAAACACATTTACATACAACCACTATTTTACTTTATATTTCATTATAATAATAAATAATTTTGACGTAATATTTTTTATATAACATATAATTCGTAAAGCTACATAAATATAGCAAAAATATTTGTGAGGAATTATTTCCTATCACGAATATATAAATTAGTTTATACTTTAAAATAATTTATTTACTCTACAATACATTATTAGAAGATAGAACGGTTAAGATACACTAAAAATAATGATAACAGATTATGAAAGATAGATTTAGAAAATGTATATATATTCTCTCAGAAGAAGGCAAATAGTGAAATACAGAATTCTGTGGTTTATGAGCAATGGATATCCCATCCAAGTATCGTAATCGCAAGCTTTCCATTGATGACCTTACCGACGACTGTTTGGCTTCTGTTTTCCGGTTACTTAGCACCGCCGATCGCAACAGTTGTTCCCTTGTGTGTCGGCGCTGGTGGAGGGTCGACGGAAACACCCGTCACTCTCTCCCCCTCACCGCCAAAAAACGTCTCTCTCGCTTCATCCCCTCTCTTTTCTTTCGATTCAATTCCGTCACCCATCTCACTCTCAGACGCTTCGGCCACCAATCCCCGACCATTAGCTCCAACACTCTCACCCGTATCTCCCAAGTCTGCCCTAATCTCACGTCCTTCAAAATCTACGCCGCCTGCTATATCGGCGACGGAGTTCTCGAGAGCGTTTCCAGGAATTGCGACGGTTCGAAGAAGTTATCGTTAAGATCCTACATTTTGGGATGCCTAGGCATGCAGCCATTTGTGCATCATTGCGAGGCTGTGGAAGGCATCTCTCTCGACAGTTTTTGTGAATCAGAAGACGAATGGACTGTTGCAGCGCCAATGGCGAAACTGGAAGTCATTTCTCTGAACGACACCGCTTTTTTGTACCCTTTTCTCGGCGCCAAGAATCTGCGGTTCTTGAAGCTGTCTCGTTGCGCCGGGGACTGGGATGAGCTTTTTGGTTTGTTGGTGAAAGAGGTTACTGGGATAGTGGAACTCCACTTGGAGTCGCTCGAAATTAGCGATATTGGTTTGGAAGCGATTGCAAAATGTTCGAATTTAGAAATTGTGCATCTGGTAAGGTTACCTAAGTGCACGGACGCAGGACTGGTGGCAGTTGCAAAGGGTTGCAACAAGAGCTTAAGAAAACTTCACGTTGGGTGGGAGATGGAGAAAATAGGTGACAGAGGTTTGATGGGTGTTGCTGAGTATTGTGTTAATATTCAAGAATTGGTTCTGATCCGTATGAATCCGAGCAAAGAGTGTTTTGACATGTTGGTTTCGAATTGCAAGGGTTTAGAGAGGTTGGGGGTGTGTGGAAGTGACACGTTCAGTGACATTGATATGGAGTGCATTGCGGCGAAATGTAGAGCGCTGAGAGAAGTGTACGTAGAGGGTTGTCCTATTTCTCACGAGGGGCTGTCGGCGTTGGTGGTGAATGGTAGGTGTCCGAAGTTGGAGATAGTGAGCATTTGGAACTGTGAAGGGGTGAAGAACGGGGAGGAGCACGTGCACTGTGGCCACCGAACAGTGCAATTTTCTTGCGTCTTACAACACTTGCAGCTTCTCAGCCCTATACTTTCTGATCCATTTAAAGATGCTATCCAAACAGAAGATTCTTTCCCTTACCACTTTCACTAATGTTTTGTATACCGTTTTAAATTTTATTATTATGTTATTATTTTGAATTATATGTAACAAAAAACTTCTCAAACATCCTTTTTTTACATTACTTAAAATATATTTAATTTTGTCTAATTTCCAACTTTTGATTTCACTCCGATAAAAACTTTATACGCATTTTATAACGGAAAAAGTTTAAATGGTGTTTATAAATTATACAGTCTCTCTTTAACTTTCCTCTTGTTAAGAACATATACTATTTGCAAATATTTGTTATTTATTTATCTCAAAATACTTTTTTAGGAAACTTAGATATTGTAAAGATTAAAACTAAAGAAACATATTTTGTAAATTAAAATTAAAATTAACTTATTTTATATCAGTTTTCAATTGTGTAATTCACTATCATCGTGTGTTCATGGCTTCAGTTGCTTCGGAAAAAAATTAATTTCAACTGCTACCCATGTTTTTACTCAAAGAAAGCTTCCATCTGCGTATGTGATTGTGTCGTTATTTACTAATGGTACTATTAATCATCTAGTGAACCCAATCTATTTTTATAAACAAGTTATCATAGGTTGCGTTCGTTTCATGTAGAATTTGGCTGAATGAATTTTAGACTGTGGAGATGAACATGCGTATAAATTAAATGTATATACTGAATTTTTTTTTTCTATTAGATAGAGTAAGAATTAATTTTCTTGACGGAAAAAAATAGTCAGGAGATGGAAAGAAGTTACATTCAAACGGACGTTGATATATTGAATGAGATTTAAACAAAAAAAATGGCTTATATTAGCTTGTGTTATTGTCCAAGTACAGCAGTTAAGTTGTGGTAATGTTTAAGTTAATAAGGGGTTGTTGCACTGTGTTTAGGGGGTCCATGCCCCAAAAGAAAAGCCACTTTGTTGCTACGTGCAACACAAGTGCTGAAATCAATTCTCATCCAACAACAGGACCACTTCCACTAGAGACAACACAAGTAGATGCCTGCTATAGATAATTGTGGGATGCCCCATGAATACATTTAACTGTAATTACCTGTTATAACGTATCAAAATGACACTACACGGCAATCAATCACTGTTTCCATCACATGAACTCAACCCCAATTTGCATATACAATACACCACCTCCATCTCAAAATACTGCATTAACTATTACACATGCTTAAAGTTATTCAAAATCTTATATTATTCGAGAGTGGAAATCAGTGAGAGTTTATATATTTTTTTAATATGCAGAAACATTTATGGATAAAACTGTTTCGAAACTACTAAATATCAAAACATAATGACTACACGACTCTTATTCTTTAGAGTTGTTGACGTAATTATTATCTTATTGTTACTAAAACATAATAATATTTTCATTAGAGTTCATGACAGAAAATTAAGCAGGTCTCATGTTATTTATAAATACAACTATTTTGATGTCAATATGCCTTTTATAATATCTATATCTTGTTCACTGCATCGCAACCGTGTCACGGGTCTGCAGAGTCATATATGGAGATCTTGGACCTCAATTAACCTGGATTAATCTTGAGTACATGTCACTAAAAGTCATCAATTTTATCTCTAATGCATCATGAGACAAAGTAGTATAAATAGATTGTCCTGAGACAGGTAAAAGTTAGGTTCCATAGCAAAATTGTGGGTTGGAAGAACACTTTCTCTTGTATCTTTTTCGTCCAACCATGTCCAGTACAATAGAGGATCCAAATCCTCAGTGAATAGAGTTTCATTTATTAGTCTTGTGTACACTTGCAGTGCAATATAATTAACTCATAAGCAAGGAACTTATCTCACCGCTGACCATAAAATAAGCAAATAATCATACTGAGAGATAACAGAATGTAACAGAAGAAACAATGGTAAGCTGAAGTGGTAGGAACTGAATATATTGGGAGATGATGCATTGAGTTAAAAAGTGACTAGAGAAGGAACCATCTCATAAATAAGCCTTTCCTACGTATGATACTGCTAGTGCAATGGAAATATCAAACTCTAACCGATTCACACTTAGGATTTAAATTTTGTTATAAATGCCTTCACCAATCATCGAAAGTGGAAAGGGAAATGTGAAGGCCGGGGTCCCACTGTAAAATTAGAACAACTTGAATTGTCTTTTTTACAAGTGCGTGTGTGTGTGTCTTGGAGCACGATCACCCCACTTTGGTGGCTGCAAGAGGCCAGTGGGTACCATCGCCACTTTGTTTGCATTTTGCCTTTCAAATTTTAATCTTGTTGCTCACATTCATTTCCCCACTCTCTTTACTCCGTGTCCGTGGAAGATGGAAAGTGGATTACCTTTGCTTAATTGTCTCTTGCAGCAGACTCTCAGAACCATTTGCACTTCTTCCAATTCTTCCACTTCTTCCAAGTGGGTTTATGCTGTCTTCTGGAGGATATTGCCCCGAAACTTTCCTCCACCAAGGTGCTAACTAATGCACGTACTATATACAACAATGTAGAACAGTACAACGAATACAAAAATTAGTGACCAAATTTAGTGAATTAGTAACGGATTCTTTTTTTTCAAATTATAAATAAATTATTCTGTTGCTAATGAATTTTGTTTGCCATGTATGTTACAGGTGGGAATTTGGAGGAACTGCGCTTGATCTCTCCAAAGGAAACAAAAGGAACTGGTAATTTTGTATGCAACTATGCAAATGTTTCGTTTTAGTTGTTTTTTTTTTTTTTTTAACAACTGAAAGAAGGTTTCCTTGGTTAGGATTCTTGTCTGGGAAGATGGGTTCTGCGATTTTAACGAATGCGAACAGAGGAAGAGTGGTAGTGGTTACTTGAACCGTAGATTTGGAGCTGACGTATTCTTCAAAATGTCGCATGAGGTTTACAATTATGGAGAGGGGTGAGCGTTGACGTTACCTTCAAATTTTCTTGCCATAAGAAGATTCATTATCTTTTCCTCTGTTTTCCAAAAGTAGCATGCAAAATTCAAGTGAAGCAAGAGGTGCAAAATAATCTATCTTTTTTATCTCTATATATCTGCAGACTAGTGGGAAAAGTTGCTGCAGATAATAGTCACAAATGGGTTTACAACGAGAGTCACAACAATGAGTGTGAAGCTAGCTATATTGCTACATGGAACACTTCAGTCGAGCCTGTAAGAGAAGTCATTGTTATAGACAGATATAAGTGTAATGTGTAAAATATTTCTTCACATTTCACCATCTCTCTTAATCCTTAATGCTTGACCCTTTTCTCTCTGTTTTTAATATTCACTGTATTTTTCTTGATGATACTTAACAGCAACCAAAGGCATGGGAGTCTCAGTTCAATTCAGGAATTCAGGTTGGTAAAAATTCGTTCAGAAGATTCACACAAAATACAAAAAGCTAATGACTTTTTAACAATTATCATTCACTTTGGTAGAGTATAGTCATAATAGCAGTGAGAGAAGGCGTTGTGCAATTGGGTTCTTTCAACAAGGTGCATCACTTTCTCACCCCTATGTTTCCCCATTTTTGCAAAATCTCCATATTATTAATTAGTCCACAAGTTCTTCAGATTGCAGAGGACCTGAATCTGGTGATCAACATACAAAGACAATTCAGCTACCTTCAAAGCATACCGGGTGTATTTGGTATTCAAAGACCATACCTACCAATCCAACATCCATACATTGTGAAGCCCAGTTTCACAGAAAGCAATGGAATGCCTCTATATGATATGGCCTGGAACAACCCTCAAAGTGGAGCACCAGGACCATCTCTTTGTTCAGGTTCTCCACCTTTATCATTACCAACCATGCCTTGCAGCTTTGGAGCTTTGCTATCGAAGTTACCTTCCGGAATCCCACTGCATAATCAAGTCCCTAATACACAAAGCAGCACAATTGAGAGAGTGAAGATTGAGGACTGCGAATTTCATCCTACCCATGACGGTAATCACAAAGGAAAGGTGGGTTCCTTGAACAATTAGCATGGATTCGGAACATTGATTAAGTGGTAGAAAGTTCGAAGGTAATGACTCTTAATGAGAGTAGTTAGTATAGATTAAGAAAATGGTTAGCTATTTATTTTCTCTGGTGGCCACAATGTATTGCGGTATGTTTATTGGTGGCCGACAATTTATCAATCATAGCGATCACTGTTGGTGTTTCTTTCTGCGCGCATTTATGTAATGATGAATGCAATGGAGACATTATCTAGAACAGAACTTGATTAAGCTGCGCAACTTTATCTATCATGTCAAAAAGATATTGATGCTGCCTAACTCCCTACTAGAAAGTTAATATAGCGCTCAATAATTGAAAATTAAAGGGGAAATAATTTGGAATTAAGATGAATAAATGGTTAGTGAAGGGTGGAGTTGGAGATGAGAAGAGAGTGGTGGGCAATGATGGAGATGGTGGGGTATGGTTTGAAGTGTGGTGTTCCATCTTGTGGGGCTGTGTTGAAAAGGAGAGGAAAGAAGGGAGTGATAATTGAAGTCAGCAAGTCAACGTCAAGCTAGCTGCTCTGGGCGACAATTAGTATTTGAGCCCTGGTCCCAAACACTGTACTGTTTCTTTGACAACTCGAGTGTGTGAAAGTTACGTGTGTGAATTCATGTGTACACAAACTCTCGCTGACACACTTTGTTAGATATTCTTGTCAGGAATTACTAGGAGGTCCCAAATATACTGTGCCTTACATTAAACTTCACTATTTCTTTTGCTTAATGTTTGGTTGAAGAAAGCTTTTTATATGTTATTAAAAACGAATTTACACATGAGGATGATATTTTAAAATTTAAATTTTGAAAAATAATTTGATATGTTATATATTTTAAGTTTATCAAGTGTGTCATCATTATCTCATCCAACATTTAATGTGATTAACTAGTATGACATCAAAGTGTCAATTAAAACCCTAAATTCTTAACCCTGTAAACTTTTAAACAACAATTGAGTTATGCATGAATTATCCTATAAAAGACAAGCTTTACATTAATCCCCCTATAAAAGTATAATAATTGGTACAAAAATTTATTTAAATTTAATGAAAGATAGAAGAAAATTCCAAAATTTTATATCACTATTATTATAACATTAATATATCACTCTAATGAATTAAATTATTTAAAATTTTTAGTATAGTTAATTGAAAAATTATAAATTTAAAAATAGTATAAAATCAATTAATGCAATGATGGTTGAAATTCAGGATTGATTTAAAATTTGAAAGTTATTGTTAATTTAATTCAATGTTAATAAAATATTTGAATGTTTATAATAAATATTATTTTGAAGAAAATTTTAAAATTAAAATATTTTATCTTAATTAGTTGGAATTTTATTACAAAACAATTTTACTACAAACATAGCCTCTTAACTCATATATTAATAAAAATATATAAAAACTCGTTCAACATTAAAAAAAAAATTATCATATATAATTTCAAAAATTATTAAATTAACAATAATTTATATGTGACATTTATTTACATTACCTAGAATAATATTTATTTTATTAAGAATACTATATTTATTTTATTTTTCATAAATTCAAAATTAAAATTATGTTTTTATTATAAATTATATTCTTATTTTAAAATATTTTCCTTATTTTTTAAGAATTAAAAAGAATGACAACCATATCAGAATTCAATTTTCTGGAAGCCAAATTCTAACCTAACATTTTATGTGAGAAATCACTATTCATAGTTAAATATTCAACTTCTTCGGAAAACGAATTCTAAACTTACAAAAATAAACAGTTTAATTTAATATTAATTTTGGATTTGGTTTATTTTGGTAGAAAAGTAGACATCGTTCTTAGATGCATAAAGGGTGAAAGATACTTCTAGGCAAAATCCAATTAGAGAATAGAGAATGAATACCCTCATCCTCTCATGAAATTAATTTAGTCTTCCCGCTACCTCCTACAAACATAACCAAAAGGGAAATGAGAAACTGAAATAGAATTAGAAGAAAAAATTACAAAATTAATCTTGCAGTATCTATTATTCTAATATTATAAAATTTATTTCTTTAGAGGTTAAAACTTGTAAAAAAGTGGTTCAAAATGTCCTCAAATTAATAGAAAAATAACAATTCTAGAAATTGTCAATAACTATCAAAGAGTTACTGTACCAAAAAAGTTAACATCGTATGATTATTGAGTGCTTAGAGATTGGCTTTTATGTTGTAAAAAGTATATTAAATGCATGAGATTGACAATTAAATGAATTCTGCAAAATCGGTGATCATTGTAAGTAAAACCAACTGCCCTTACGTTTCTATAATTAATTCACTTTTATTCATGATTGCCAACGCTTCTAAGATTCTTAAACTGTTTCTGTTCTCTCCTCAACCTAATTCGAATTTTAGCACTATATAAAAATCCAATGACCTTGACAGTCACAAATATGTCCTAAATATTATTATACTTTAAATCTTAAAATATTTATTACTCTAGAATTCGAAACTAACATGCATAAATAACTTGTTCCAACGTCGTTAAATTATTAATCCACTAAAGTATGAAAATAATAATAATCAGCTTATGTTTGTTAATTGAGATTTATATCATATATAATGAATCATCCAACAGTAGAGTGACATGGCAAATCATTAATTCATTGTGATGCAGTCCAATGCCAAACATTTGTGGTCTGTTTTTTTTTCTCCGAAAGATAAAAAAAATAGAAAATGAGAACTAGTTGGTGATCATTGCCTTAAGTTCATCTTGTTCCTACTTGTAAAGTCCCAGTGGGTCACTCTTTATGGGATAGAATGAGAGAGTCGCAATTCCGCACTTCCCTGCAGTGTCTTCTGCTAGGTTGCGTTCCATTCTTACATAACCTTCCTCTCCCCATTTCTCACCCCACGAATTCTTCACGATCCAATAGTCAATTCCATTTTCTGTTCCATAACCAACAGCCGTAACTCCATGATCTATTAAAGTACTGCATGCTCCCGTGAATATACCCTAGTAAAATTGAGACAAATAAATTCTTTATATGAAGCCAATGTTAATGTTGATTTCATTTTGAGAATTGAATAAAATTCTCTATGCATTGCTAATTTTAATGAACTCTCTCTACTCAGAATGTAGGTTATAGTTTTCAAATAAAACTGATTAGAAACTTTACCGATTCATATAACTGAAACTCTCTGCCATATGCTTCAATGGCAACGCTCACTGGTTGATTTGCTACTGCCTTCTTCAAGGCTAACTCATCATAGGCAGGAACACGTTCATAACCATCAATTGTAACAGCTCTAGCATTTTGCTAATTAAAGACAAAAAAAAAGTATATAAATAATACAAATAAACTATTAGAAACATTAACCAATTTATCAAATAGTTAAAGCTAACCTTATATAGATCACATATACCATCAGCACCTATAAAAGGGTAATCATCTTCGGTGTCAATGCCACCATTGTTTATAATGAACTCAAAGGCGTAATCCACAAGTCCGCCACTACAACCTGCGTTTACTGTTCTGTCACAATCCAACAGTTCCTGCTCTGACAATGCAGTTAGATTGCCTGTTACTATCTTGTTAATGCCTTCCACGGCGGCAATGGCTGAGAATGCCCAGCAACCCTCTGTTTGACAAAAACAATAACTTAGACAGCAACCTTTGTATGAAGAAGAAAAGTAAGGTTTTGAGTTTAGACACGGTCCCAATAACATCGAAAATAAGAGAAAGAAACTCCCATGAAATACAATCCAAAACTTTTCTAAAAATTTAACAAAGTTTTAGGATAAGAAAATGAGAATGAAAGTTTACCAGATTAAATACATTTACTATATAAGCTACGAATCATAGATTTAGAGAAGATTTTTAATTATTTGAAAAATATGTAAGTTCAATTACAAAACAAAAGTATTATGGAAGACTTTAATATCTAAGAACTCTTGGGTGTGAGACTGAGGACTCTTCTATAAATCTAGATTTATAAGTTTGCTTCTTGTTTAATTTAGTCTTAAACGCCTTTACAGCGACTACACAAAATATTACTCCTAAATCCATTTTTTCACTGGAGTAGGAGCAAAATAAAGAATATATACACTGTAATTTTAACTGCAACAAGGAAAATAATTTGTAGGTAAAAATTGGAAAAATGCCATATCACAAGAAAGGAGACATGCGTTTTATACCAATCTTATATACTAAGGATTTAAATTTAATTTTTATTCCTTTCAGAAACATACTTTTTTGTCTTAATTTCAAATCTAATTTGACTATTTTAAATCAGTCTTCTTTTATCTTTACAAATATGCTTGAATTTTTAATTACTTACACTTCAATTTATCATTTTCATCTTTATTTTTAAATTAATTTTACTATTATGTTAAGAACATCAAATAATTAAAAAAAAAAAATACGTCATCGAAATATAAACCAGTTATCACAGCTATAAAATATTATTTAATAAAATCTGTTCCGAAGAAAAACGTGGGAGAGGAATAGAAGGCCTAAATTATTGGTCAAAACAGAGAATAAACAGAGAAAAGAATGTATGTAATAATATTATATTAGAGTACCGTACTTACCGCACTCTGCCTGATTTTTCACTCTCGCCACAGCACCTTCTTTCCTCCAATCAACAGATTCCGGCAAGGTGTCACCCACGCGCTGAGCGTAACGGTTACTTGGCTTCGCCATCATCCTGAGAGGGTTAATCTTGGTTCTCAGGTACTTGGACCGGTATTCATCGCTGCTAAGATCAGCGAACCGGTTCAGTCCAACCTTGTATGTCCGGTTTTCAGCATTGTGGTCGTCGATAAACTTGAGGTTGTCTTTGAAAATCTGAAACCTCTTCTCTTCTGAAACCTTGCCATGCTTCACCAGCCACTCCTCGTACATGCTCCTCACCTCCTCGTCGCTCCTCCACGCTGTCTTGTCGGCGTGGGTGGTTCTGTCGTACGAGATTATGGACATGTCCAACGCGTACGACACTGCCAAGAGCGTGAAGAACAGGAAGAAGATGATGGACATGGAAGATCTATTTGCCCTCATTTTCGTTTTTTTTTCGAAATTTGGTGATTGAAGGAGTGGAATGAAATGGGCATCTATAAACTCAGACGTCATCATAAAGTAAAATTAATGTTGGTGACTGTGATGATGATTGGTATTAAACAAAAAAAATAAAGGTGATTACGGGTGCTCATGAATTGCGAGGCACAATAAAAAAACTAAATTATCTGCTTCAAAAATAAATAAATCAATTTTAAATAAGCAAAAATATTTAAATTTGTGAAAAACTTAAAATTTAATTAATTCTTAACTAATAGTAATGATAAAAAATTGAGAATTCGGATTTGGATTGGTAATATCTTATTTTACATTAAAAAGATCAGTGAAAATTTTGAAAGAATGGGTATTTGAGTGATTTGCTTTAGTTTTTTAAAAATTCTTAGTAATCACACTTGCTTACTAAATTTTTAAAACGATAATAGGATAATTTCTAAAGACATTCTCGTTTAAAAATAAGTATATAAATTTATAATACAAAGATGAACAATTAAAAAGAGAATGAATGTATAGCTTATGATTCTTTTAGCACTTTGCTTAATCATTGAGTTTAATGAGAGTTAAATTTTTATTAGTTTAATTTTTAGAAATAATTTTAATTAATAAAATGAAGAAACTAGCATTTATTTTTCATGACATAATGTCACTAAAGCAAAGGTGAAAAGAAAAGGAACGAACAAGATGACGAGGAAGGAGGATGATAAATCTCGTACAAACATAATTTTAAATTTTACTAATATAATTTTTATATAAAATAAACCAAATTAGAAAAGGGAGAAAGGAAACACTTATATTATATGCATTCAAGATTCTAATAACGTTAACTATTACATGGAGGATAAATAATTCACTTAAAGAGTAATGAAAATGATTAGAGAAACAATAGAAAACTTCTACCAACAAAAGGTGAAAAAGGAAAGTCAAATTTGCAGCCGGAGCTTCTAGAATCGCACTCTGTAATTGCGACTTGGAATGGTAAGGGAAAAACCAAATTGCCACTGTCTCCGAGCCATGATTTTTTTTTTTCTTTCTGTTATTGGTGTAATTTTATACCATAATATTTAAAATGGATAAAAATTATTTTATAAGTAAATAGGTAAATCGCCTATGTTGATATAATTTTGATTTTTTTTACATTATAAAAGATTTTAGTTTAAAATATATTAAATTAAAATTGTCGTCAAATTAATTGTATCACCTAGCACGATTTTAATATAACATTGTCTGAATAACTAAAGTGGTCACGTAATTCTATCATAATAAAGTTGTACCAAAATGCAAACTGAAATAATTGTCCATTTGCAGAATAAAACAAATTTATCCATTCCAGATATTACGCTACAAAATTATACCAATTTGTTTTTTTAAAATCCTTTTTTTTAGGAATGAAATCCCCTTCTTTAAGAGAGGTTCATGGAAAAGGCTTCTCAAATATAAAATCCAAAAAGTATTTTTGAAATTGATTTTCCAAAATTCTATTATAGTTTCTAGAGGATGAAATCTTGAAGAGGATTTTTTTACGATTAAATATTAAGATTTCAAAAAAAAAATTATAAAAGTGAAAATCATAAATTTAACTTTTCAAAATAATATTTTTAAACAGGTTCCATAATACCTATTTCAGAAAATTATTCCAGAATGCCTATTCTACAAGCATATTCTAGAATTCTAAATACATAAGTTTTTTAATTATAAATAAAAAAGAGGGTACTTTAGTCATTTGATTTCGCTAATGAGGGTGCATGTTAAAAAATATAGGGTGCAAGAAATGCTTGCAACAATTTAATTATGTCTTCAACATGTTTTAGGCCCACAAAAATTAATACACCCGGAACGTTTTCGTTACCTTTTTTTTTTTCTTGCAATTTATTTTTAACTCTCTATTCGACATTCAAAACATGTCTCTTGTTGGACTGTTCCATTTTGAAATAAGATTTTTTTTAACATTTTAAAATTAAATGATATATTCTGATATTATTTTATGTTTAAGCCCAAAATTCATTATGATAATATTAATTACAAATAAGATTAAAAAACATTTTCATTTGGTAAACAAAGTAAAAATAAAATGAGTACAGACAATAATTGAAAAATAAAACAGAAACTAAATATGTTCAATTAAAAAATATAAATCAAAAATTAAAAGTTGAGTAAGAACATGAGTAAAAAATAACATCATTTACTTTTTATTTATCTCCTTATTTTGAACCTACCAAACAAATTCATTTCATTTTATTGCTCTTATTTTTTCCCTGCCAGTCAACCCTCCAACTAATACCATTAATTTTAACCTGAAATGATACACACAGAAAATTAGGAAGGAGATTTGGAAATATCTGATTAAACCTTTTATTCTTTCTAGTATTATACTTTCTTTAATCCAGATTGCTTTTCTGTATGTGCCTGGTTCTGCCATGGTCCAGAAAAAAATCTAGTTCTTTCATCTCAAACCTATGATACTTTTAATATTAAATAGAACAAAGATACAAAAAGAACCAAGATTTAGTACATGATTATCCAACTTAAATAATATCCAACTACATATTTATATCTGTCCAACCAGTGTCCCATTTATGACACCAACCATGTGTACCCCATTATTTGTTTTTTTACCCCCTAAGATAATAGACATTACTATTTTTTTATAAAGGATTCCAACAAGCCTAGTAGCTACACCAGGCAACATGCGAATGAGTTTGCATATATATTATATACATTTTCATCAAAATTATCAATTTAATATTAATTTTATTAAATAAACTTAATTTAATTTTAAAATAAAGAAACTGTACCGTTTGGTCGAAGAGTATTTTAGATCCAAAATAAAACAATAGAGTAAAAAAGTAATCTATTTATAATAAGAAATTGAGTAAGCATATGTTTATAAGAAAAGATTCAATTAATGAAGTCTATTTTAATAAATTAAACCACACATAAGCTGTCACTCCTGCTAAACAAAAGTTTAAATATAAAATTCTGAAATATGTATTGGAGATAACTAAGAACCGATAAAAAAGAAACCTCAGCTACAATAAACCTTAAGTAAACTTGGCTCTGTAACTCAAGAAAATTATTTGCTTCAAAATAAATTCATGTTATTACTTATTTTACTTCAGAATAATTTAAATAGCAAAATTCTGTATTATTTTATATTGTGAATGGTGAGAGGAGAAGCAATTAATGGTGCTTCTTTGGAAGTGAAGGAATTGAATTAGTTGAGCTGCCCCTACTGCACAACAATCAAAAGCACTGAGCCACTAATTGCGCTGTGTTCCCTTTGATGCTCAACGACGTGTCAAATCTAGTTTCCTAGATATATTTTTACCTTGACTTCTCCTCAAGATTCATTATCGAAAATATTATTTCGAATATTAGTTATATTTTAATTTGCAATATAAAGTGAGTATTTTTAAATAAGTACTCTTTTAAAAATAATTTATTTAAGAAGTAAATTGTTAAAATGAGTTGACAGCTATTTTATTAAATATGAAGATTATATATATATATATATATATATATATATATATATGTTTATTAATTAAGAAAAACTATTAGAAAAAAAATTAAGTAGGAACAAACTGACTTATTACATAAACAATATTTAAATATATTTAATAAAATAATATTTTAATTCATTGTAACGGTTTAAAATAATTACTTTTTAAAATAAAAATTATAGAAAAGATGAAATTATTTGTTGTCAATCTTTTAATGTAACATCTCATTAACCACTATATAATACTAATTATTGTAAGATAGATAAACACCTAGATAATATTTATATAATATATTTAAAACTTTTCAAAAATAAAATCCTCTTTATATAAAATAAAATTACAATATATACATATATTAAGAAAAGAAAAACAATTAATAAAACTAAAATTACACACACATATATATATATATATATATATATATATATATATATATATATATATTCTTTTTTGAGATTTTCCTCAACAATATCATGTAACACATGATTATTATAGACTAGAAAAAATAGTATTTTAAAATTTTCACATACGGGGCATGTATTAAATTTACTTATATTTTCATAATTTAAAAGTTATTAAAAATCGTCATCTATACCTTCTCGATATATATATAATATCAAAATTAATTATTTAACTTTTAGTCACATCAATAAAATATCACACACTTGATTTTATTTACTTTTGAAGAAACAAATACATATATTGAATTAAACCTAAAGATATAACCTTATCATTATATTTTTATTAAGTTATCTAATACAACAAACTCAAGAATAATATATATACTTTAATATTATTGTCTAAAAATTATATCCATTTCACTCCTGCTTTTTTAATAAAATAATATTATTTTTATGTTAAATGAATGTAAATTAGGATAAAAGTTATGATAAGAATAATACATATGTTTTGATACTACTGTTTAAAATTACATCCATTTCACTGATGCTTTTTTTAATAAAATATTATATTTAATAAAATAATATTTTTTTATATTAAATAAATGTAAATTAGTGTAAAGAGTGTTAACGTATCGTGATTCTACCCAAAAATCCATTCACTTATACATGATCAACTTATTATATTTAGTTTTTCTTACATTATACATTTAACTCTCATTCTTACCATCTAATATTTTTTTAATCTAATATCAATAAAATCAATATATTTGATATAAAATTTTAAAATTAAGAAAAAAATCTAAACTATTATCAAAATAGTATTTATTTCCTAAAATATTTTTATTATAAACATAACACATAAAATTTATTGCATAAATATATAATCCGTTAAAATGAACTATTTTTTTAAGGAGAATTGTTTTGCTTGAACAAAATTTATTTTCTTTAACAAAAATTTCCTTAATTTTCCATAATTGATTAGAGGACTATGTTTAACAACAAGTGCATTGACTCTTGGATGGCAAGGTGAGACTCTCGTCAATTTCCTCTGTCGTTGACTTTGAAAAAGATGTCGCAATCTTTATTTAGCTTTTTTCACTGAGCACGTAGTTGGTATTAGTCATAACGAAAACTTTGGAATACGAAAGTTTAAGTTTTGGGTGTCCTGTGGATGTTTTTCAGCAGAAAGTCAAGATTCTTAAGGATGTTTGGGTGAAGACAATACTAAAGTTTTGGTGGTGTGTTTTATCACTAGTATTGGGATATTATCGGAAGAGATTTTTCAGTTTTTTCATCAAGATTGGATCATGCCTGGTGTGAACTCGAACGTGAATGCTCTATTCCAAGGATTTTCATCCCATTTTGGGGCTAGAATGCATTTTATTATTTTGAATGGAGATTTGAGAACACGATCTGGTTGTTTGGCATTATAAATGAATCATCAATTAATTGTATATAAAAATGTTATAAAATTATAATTTTCTTGTAGAAAAATGGTTATCACTGCATCATTGTCCCTATATGTGTCTCTGTGTGAGAAAAGTTGTCGAAACCAGCCATCATCTTTTTTTGGCATGTGATAGTGATGCGACTGTTAATTTTAGACTGCATGCCTAAGTTAACAAACAAAACTATAGAATTGTATTAAGTCTACAAGGAATTGTTAAGATGAATAAATAATATACTTTGATTATACTTTGATTACGGTTCTAAGATGAATAAAAAAGTATAAATAATAATGTTTTTGGAATAACATCAAGCTAATTAATCGACACTTTCTAATAAAGCTATAATTTCCACTAACAAATTAATAATAATTTTTTTAACTCGTTATTAATTTTGTACTATTTAATTTTATTATTAATATTTTCATTTAACTTATTATTATCATTATCGTAATATAACAAATTAAAATTATTTTCAGCCGAAATGATGAACATCTTCTTCTTTAGAAACTTATGATATAGATTTGATAAAACATATTTCGGATGGGTTGTGATTAGGGGAGGCAAAGTGCAATATAGGAAGAATAGGGGGATTTAGATGTTGCTGTATCTTTGGCTCTTCCCCGGTTTTACTCACTCCGCTGTACCTCATTTTCACGTGATCTCTGACCTATGCGCTCAGATACCTGCATTCTCTCTCTGTCTCTCTTGTGAAACGCAAAAACCCCATTCCGACTTTGCCTCACCCTTGTAGCCTAACTCAGCTTATGAAATGGAAAAATCCCCAATTGCTGTATCAAGAGACCGAAAACCCCATTCACTCTTCGCCACCCTGATCTGAGGTTGGTTCAACAATGTCCAACACAAACGGCCCATTCCCACTACTCTTCCTCCTTCTCCTGCACGCTTCTTCATGCGCACATTCCTCCCAACTCCATCAACCTCACATTCCGCCGTTAGTTTTCACGGACGCCAACGCCCTCCTCGCCTTCAAACTTAAAGCCGACGTTAACAACCACCTTGACTTCTCACCCCTCACGCGCGGCCTCCGCTTCTGCAGTTGGCAGGGCGTCCAATGCAACGGTGCCAAAGTAGAGCGTCTCCTTCTGCAGGGCTTAGATCTCGGTGGCGTTTGGGCTCCAAACACACTCACACTTCTCGACCAGCTCCGAGTCCTCAGTTTACAGAACAACTCACTCACCGGAACCATACCGGACCTCACCTCTCTCTTCAATCTCAAAAGCCTCTTCCTCGACAACAACCAATTTACCGGTTCTCTCCCTCCCTCACTCTTCTCTCTCCACCGTCTACGAAACTTGGACTTCTCTCACAACAATCTCTCTGGACCTATCTCCCCTGCCTTCACTAACCTAGACCGTCTTCACACACTCCGTCTTAGTTATAACGCTTTTACCGGTTCAATACCTCCGTTTAACCAGTCCTCTCTCAGAATACTTGAAATCTCCAGCAACAACCTCTCCGGCGCCATTCCCGTCACGCCCACGCTCTTTCGATTTCCGCCGTCTTCCTTCGCGTCCAACCCTAACCTCTGCGGTGAAATCATCCGCGTGCAATGCCGTCCTGCGCAGCCTTTCTTCGGCTCCGCGGCACCGCCTACGGGGCCGCTCGGTCAGAGCGCGCAGGTGCACGGCGTCGGTGGCTTAATCCGACAGCCGTACGTGAAGAAGCGGCGCGACCGGCGGGCTGTGATAATCGGATTCTCCGCCGGCGTGTTCGTTCTAGTTTGCTCGCTGGCGTGCTTCGCGGCGGCGGTGAGGAAACAGAGGAGCCGATGCAAGAAGGACCAGCGGTCCGGGATGATGGCGGCGGATGCGGCGGCGACGGCGGAGGCTGCTGCGGTGATGCGGATGGAGATGGAGAGAGAGTTGGAGGAGAAGGTGAAGAGAGCGGAGGTGGCGAAGAGTGGGAGTTTGGTATTCTGTGCGGGTGAGGCGCATTTGTATACGCTGGACCAGTTGATGAAGGGTTCCGCGGAGCTTTTAGGTAGGGGGTGTTTGGGAACCACTTACAAGGCGGTTCTTGATAACCGTCTGATGGTGACGGTGAAGCGCCTTGATGCGGAGAAAATGGCTGCCCATGCAACGAAGGAAGTTTTCGAACGACACATGGAATCCGTGGGTGGGCTTCGACACCCCAATTTGGTTCCTCTTAGGGCCTATTTCCAGGCCAAGCAAGAGAGGCTCATTATCTATGACTTTCAGCCCAATGGCAGTCTCTTCTCCCTCATACATGGTATGCTACCCTTCTCAAACTCACTGAGTTGGTGAACGAGTCCCTTCGCCACTGAGTCGTTCCACCGATTTTAACTTTTAATTATAATAACAAAATGGATATATGTATTTTTAGTGACTGTATTTTATTGACGTGAGCAAAATATTGTGCGTGGAAAGTTTTTGAAACTCTCTTTTGCATGTGATTGCATTTTTGGATTTCATAGGGGTTAAGCTTTTCTACCGGCACCGAGAATCTTGTTGACTAGTGACTACGTAGGAATAGGAATTGCTTTTGTGTTGTACGTGGATTACTGGATTATTTTAAAGATTAGACAGGGAATTTTAAGTTTTAATTAAACAACAAAGCATGGCTCTACTGGCTACTGAATAGTCTTTTTGAATTGTCTGGTCCCTGTCGTTTAGCTAGCTGTTTTCTAGCACCTTTCCTTTTTTCGGTCCTATGCCTGGGTATGCGATGAGGACAGATGCTCTTATTCGAGGAATGCTTTTTCTTTCTAGCACCAGCGAATAGATAGCAATGGTGTTTCTTTTTTACTTCATATTTGGAGTTTGGCAGTTGGGTGCGGGGTAGCTTGTTAATTGCCTTGGCAGATACCTGTTGAATTCAGGACAGGTAGATTCCGTTGAAATGCATCGTTTGTGGGGCTGATGATGGTACAGGTATTCATAAACCATTAAATCTTTATAGCCGTTGGACTGGAAAAAGATCTGACCTTCTGATTGAGGAGTTTCAAAATCACTGAACCATTTTGGCAGTATGCAGGATGTGGAACCCAAGGTGGTCGGTGATTTTAAATTGCTCACGTTTATCTAATCCTTGTCCTTCTGATGACCCTAATACCATTTTCGTCGGTGAAAACTGTGAGGTTGGTAAAGTGATCCCTTTTGGTGTTGAACTTCTCTAGATGCCACCCAACTGCATTGAATCAACAACTATCACGAGTCAAACGCCAACATTTTTAACTATCTTAAATTTTTCCTTTTATGTGTGCTATTAGCATCAGGTTTGATTGTTGCTTTCCATTTCGTATTATGTTTCGCCAAAATGAATAATTAACCTACCTTGATAGAGTGATTCATGCTCAGACGCATAATTAACTTACATAACATTAAAGAAGAAATAATGTGTTGATAATTGCTAACATTTTGTGCAGGATCGAGATCAAGCAGGGCAAGGCCATTACACTGGACATCATGCTTAAAAATAGCAGAGGACGTAGCACAAGGTCTGGCCTTCATCCACCAGGCATGGAGACTGGTCCACGGCAATCTCAAATCCTCCAATGTCCTTCTAGGACCTGATTTCGAGGCATGCATAACAGATTACTGCCTCTCCGTGTTGACACACCCATCCACATTTGATGAAGATGGGGATTCAGCAGCGTACAGAGCTCCAGAGACTCGCAACCCCAATCATCAGCCAACCCACAAATCCGATGTTTATGCGTATGGGATTTTGTTGCTTGAGCTTCTGACAGGGAAATTTCCCTCAGAGCTTCCATTCATGGTCCCTGGTGACATGTCAAGTTGGGTGCGGTCCATCAGGGATGACAATGGAGGCGAAGATAGCCGAATGGACATGCTTCTTCAGGTGGCTACAACTTGTAGCTTGACCTCCCCGGAGCAGAGGCCAACTATGTGGCAGGTCTTGAAGATGTTGCAGGAAATCAAAGAGATTGTACTATTGGAGGATAGTACTGATTTGGAACTGCGCAGTGGTAATGCCATGCCTTAGCCTTAATGCTATTTTATTTTTTCTAAAATTTTACGGTTTATTATGTGATAGACGGTGGATAGAAGGACTCAAGATTAGTAAACTGGGGTAAAAAGTTTAAGAAAGAAATCCATAAATTATACTTTGTTGTATTACCTCAATAGACTTTACCATCTTGGTAGATTGTGGAGAGGTCATAACGTCCCATTTTGGGCTTGTATATTGCTGCAGGATTGTCCAAAGTGAAGTTTAGAGTAAATATTTGTCATTCTTTTTTTGTTGTTTAGTTGCATTATGAAACTCTTAACTAAAAGGCTATCAGTTGAGGGATGATGAAACTAGTCACTGGGATTCACTGCCTGGCATTTTCAAGTGCATGGCTGAGCGAGTTAGTGGTCAATTTTATGAAATTTGCTTTTTATAAAATGATATCTCATCCCTTATTTCAATCCCTCCTAAGAGTGAGGTTTGTTTCTTTACATTAAATTCAGATTTTGATTTTTTAGTTCTTGATCTACAATTTTATATATATACTTTTTGTTTTTTGTTGTATACTTAAAAATAATAATCTTAATCTTATAACTAATTTTGAATGTTTATTTATTTTTATATTTTATTTAATTTTCAATGGTACTTTAAAAAGATGTACGGTTTAGAATTTAAATAGATTAAAATAAAGAAATAAAATGTATGTAGAAGTATTCACATCTGACAAAACAATTAACCTAGACTAGACTCCTACTCTAAAGATACTCCTATCGCAAGAGACACTTAATTGATCTCACGTGACACTTACGGACAACGCGTGATATATGAGGTGTTGTCATTTGAAATTAAATTTTTTAATTCCAGGATTTAAAAGTTATTTGAGTTGACTAATATTTGGAGAAACTGATTACTTAATTGGAATGGATTGATTTTTTGTATTCTTTTATATTTAGAGTAAGTTGGGTCAAGATGTTGAAATTTTTTTTGCAATTAATTCATAATAGGAATATAAAATTGAGTTTCAAGTTTTTTATATTAAACCTATCATTCAATCTTGAATGTATACAAGAGTAAGTTAGTCTAAATTGGATTGGATTGAAGATTCATTAAACATCCTTAGCTTTACTCTCTAAATGTTTTATATTTTTCATAAACTTTAACGTGATTTTCTAAGTCAACTAATTTGGAAGTAAATAATTTTAGTTTACAAAATTGTGACTAAAAAAATGTACTTCTATTATTAACATTGTTTTCTAATTTTAAAATTATGATTTGCCACAATTTTAAACTTTCAAAATTTAAGTTATTCAGTAATTTTTAAAAATGACTTTTCTAAATGAAACACTGTGTTCGTAATTTTAGTAATAAATTATTGTCGAGAAATTGCTCACTTTACCATGTATTTCACTTATAGAATAAGACTATTTTTGAGGAATGGTGGTAACCTTTGCCTTTGCACCGATCATCTATCATAATCCCTCGTTTAATTTGGTGCCTTCTGTTTGGTAATCTCCATAATAAGAACTTGATGTGTATATATGTAAAAAGTATGAATGTGTAGGAGGATGAAAAAACTTAAAAGTATTATATAGATGGTTTTGTAATGGTCTATGGAATTTATGGGGTTTGCTGGTAAATATACGGAATAGTTGTCATATAGAAGAAATTGTAAGTATTCTTGAGAAACTTAAAATCAATATGATCATTAGAAGAGATGATTAATTAAACAGAAAACTACTCAATGTCTTAAATGTTGACAGGTGATCGATATAATCTCTGAATAAGTCATCCAGTTTTTTTTTCTCAAGATATTACTATCTGAAGTATCGCCTGTAAAATAACTATGAATATTTTATATTGTTCATAAATGGTTGTTTTTATTAAAATATGAATAAAGGACTCAACTGATATTCTTAACAAAATGTGATATGAAATCTCCTCTCTGTGTCACCCCCACTTACCTGAGACAAAAATGCCGCGACCCACCACCCACACTCAATTCCCACGTACCTCCATTTTCACCCCTCATCCACCTTTACATCATCTTCCCTAAATACACTTTAGTCTTTAGGCAATATAACACTTTGTGAAGGTGCAGAAAGAAGTTATGGAGGAAGAAGGCGTCTAATTAAATTAATTAACTCATCTTAATAATACTAAGAGGACAAAGGTTTCTCCCATGGGTTCAAGTATATTTCCAGTACATTACACTAGTCCAACAGCACGTTGATTTAACCCAGCTCGACATATAATCAGTCTCATCTACCTTCCAAATCTTATAAATGCATCCATTTTTAAAATTACCACAATGGAAATCCAAATTATGAAATCTTTATTTCAAAAGTCTTTTAAAAAAAACATATTAAACTTAACATTCCTGTGTTATCCTTTAAATTTATTAGTAAACTAATCTTTTAAAATCTCAATTCAATAAGTGTAGTTAGGCTGAGTTTCTCTTAGTAGGAGGTTTAAGATGAGATGAGACAGTAGCTTACGTTCTTATTATACAATCTGTATGGTAAAATATCTTTCAATATAGCAGCTAACGTTTTTTACACACAAGAAACACTAGAGAACTAAAACTACAGAGGAATTTCCTGTTATGTGACAAATGCTACAACATAGAACCTATCAACAAAATCAATTTGCTTAAACACAATAGGACCGTAAGAGCTTGCAATAAAGAATAAAATACACAATAAGTTTCCCAAGACTTGACAAAAGAATCTTTCTTTTGTTTCTTGTACTGTTAGTATGAACAGACGATTTTTCAACATAGTTTGTCCGTCCAGAATCTACGATTGTCTTCAAGCAAGCGACATCTTCGTTTTTCATTATTTGGGTATCTCTGTCCAAACATTACATTGCAACATACCTCCAAGATGATCCATATGCACAAAACTATGGCAAAATTTCCAAGATCTGGACAGCATTATTCAAGACTGACACAGGTATATACATTTCTTCAGCAACCAATTATATTACACTGTTGCAAGAAACAATGAATGTCAGATCATTGTATCTTTACCATATAAAAAGTTTTTGGATAATAATATTCGAGTCAAATAAAACTAATAATTAGCACAGAATATAGACATGTATTCGTTTAAAGAGTATTGCACGATATAATTTTGCAACCATAAGTTTGGCAGTCGTTTGCATGAAATTTTTATTGAAGACATAAATTTAGAAAAGAAAGGGGTACCACTTATTACCTGCACCTAGTGCTCTGTTATTTCCAATGCCATGTGTCTAGGATAATTCTTGTGGTTCGAAAATACCGAGCCACATGAACTGGGCTGATCCTAAAAAAGATCACCTGATACGTGGCAAAGCCTGTGAGCGTGGTTTTGTTCTCATGATCGTCTCATCACTATGTCGTATCCATTCTGAAAGTCTCCATGGTTTCTGCCATTTCCACTTGAATTGTAGCAGCCACTGATGATGACTTCTTTTCCACCTCCATAACTTTCCAGAAGCTTGCCCTACCATTGCTAGCTTTTTCATTGACAGGTGTCCGATGGGTACCATCTACATTAACAGTAAATTCACAACCGTATCCAATAAAAGCCTTAAACCGATTCAAATGAAGATTAACTTACCCTTCTACCCTGATCTACAAATGCTGCCGATTCCCTCACCAACCCATTGGCAACCCCTGGCGTGTATTTTAGCTGCTTAGGCACTGGCATAGACACTGGAGATAAGGGCCCTTTCACGTCTTCAGCATGTTGTTTCAATGGATTTGGGGAGTCTCCCTGTTGAAGTTGTGTGATGATAAATTAAGTAGCTAACTACTTGCAAAGGAAGTAATAACTTGACAACCATTGCTAATATACAAAAGAGAATGCAGACGACTCAACAGTTAGTTATATATATTTATTTTAAAACCATATTTGATTTTCGCTTGAATCTATTCTAGAATCCATCAAATCCTAAATCTAATTTTGTACGGTTCACATCCAGGGAGCAGCACTCAAAATCCATATTTAAGGACCAAAGAATATAGATCCAGAATGTCTCCCTAAATCATAGGCTTATTATTGGCATAAAATGCCTCACCGAGTAACAATAATCTTACCGAAGGTGGTGTGGCCAATGTGCTTCCAATAGCTTGCTCTCTCACTTTTAGCTCCTTCTCAACTTCTTTTCTCTTCATCTCACTTTGCCGTAAAAGACCAACAAGTTCTTTTATTTGGTCTTTCATCTCCCTAATCTCCATGTCCTTCTCCCAGAGTTGGCACCTATTGTCAACACAAAAATTCATACTTCAAATTTTCGGCGGTATATAGTATCACATATTTGTGCCGTGTTCAATTAGAAAATTGTTTGGTTATCTTATTTACAGAGAAATTAAAAAAAAATATATTAACGAAAGAGAGAAAAGGTCTAGGTCAAAGCACCTAGCATCTGCAACAGAATTAAACATATATTGAAGCAAATTCTTGGCTTCTCCCATTGAGCGCAATTGATTCCAGCGTCCACGATTAGAGAAGGCCCGTTCTCGTTCTTCTGCCTCAGAAAGTTGAGAAGCCATTGCCACAAGTGAATTAGATGATATATTCAGCATGTTCTCAAGTGAAGCTATTCTGGCCATTCTTGCATTTGGTGACATGGAGGATGCCCTGGGAAATACAATTTTAAAAGCAACCAGGAAAACAGATGTTATCCTTCATATATTCCATGCATCATTACTTCAAAGATCCAATATTTTTAAGAACTTAAGAGGAAGACATGACAAATTAAATTAACTTCTTTCAAACGAAAAGTTACCTGGCATATCCATTCTTTCTTGGAGGACTGAGACCCTTTGCAGCAAACTCATTCACTTGCTTCAGCATGGCTAATTCCTCTGCAAGGGCAGCTCGCCTGAAGATTGAATCATAAAATTATAGACTACCCAATATAGATCAATCAGGAACAAAAATAATTACAGGACTTGTGTTACATACACTTGGCTCTGTTTCTCGTACTCAAAACGGACTTCATGCTCTTTTACCATGACTTCTAGTTCATGATCAAGCCACCGTTGTAAAGACTTCTCATTGCTCTATAGATGAAGCTCAAAAACTTTGTTAAGACCACATGATATTAAAGCAAATCGAAGAGAAAGAAGGAGAGCTCATTACCTGACCATTTGTCCCACTTCCATTCATCGTGACTGAAAGATGAAAATTAATTAGAAAATTAACAGAACAGTAAATCAGCGATACTACCCTGCAATTCATTAATGGACAGTCTTTTCTATTTGAGACATTTAAAAAGCACATCACAATTCTTATGGTCTGATAAGCCACGCCTGATTTTTTAATATCCCACGCGGGTGAAAATATTAAATTTATAAAAATAAGCATCGTCTGTCGATATAAAAAAATCAGACCTGAAGTCTCTCGGCTGGAAGTTTTACGTGCTTCTAACAACTCCTTTAACCTCTTGGTAGCCATTGCAGCTTCTTCAGTTTTTCTCTGAAGAACCTGAAAGATATACACATTTATTGAAACAAAAGCATTAAATCTTGCATCAGTCTTGACAATTACAAAAGTCAACATTAACATCAATTTTTGGTTCTCTGAATCTTTTCCTTTTTCCTATAACGAATTATGCATTTTGAGTAGAAAACATAAAAAAGGAAGTATTCGCCCCATGTCTATTCGATTTAGCTTCTCAAATCACAAAATAGAAATCAAACTTAAAAAAGGAACTCACTTTCTGTATATAATTTAAGATCGAGTAAACACTTATGAACATGCATTCAGCTTCTTTATTAAATATGATTTAATTGGGGAAAACCTTTTGGAAGATGGTACGTCAGTTTCCTAAATCAGCTTATTTTATGTATCTCACATGTAATCTATCTGGAATAATGTTTGCCTAATTATTGATTAAATTAACTGATATGATACCGTGCAACAGGTATTTGGTTACCTTGGCAATTCATTCCATCTTGCGGTTCAAGAATCAAGACTTCAATGCATTATAACATTTTCTTTTCTTTCCATTACCTTTATTTGAATAAAAAGCTCAAACATAAAATAGAAGGCAGACTTTAACAGTCTTTTGGTAATTAACACATGCCGCATGCAAAAACTCCGCTAACTCCCGGCTAAATAAAGCCACTGGGTAGGGGGGAAAATTGTCCCACAAGTTTCCTCAGTCTTGATATTTATCCATAATGTAAACAAAATCATCATTCTTGAAGATTAAAAATTATTAACAACTTGAATTAAGCCATTTTCTCGATATCAAACTTCAAAAGTATATCTATTGCCAAAAAGTAGGCATACATTTTAAATATTTGCAGGAGTAAATGTTTAGGGGAGGTCTGCGTATACATGCTTAAAAACCACTTCAATTTGCCAAAAAATTATCAAAACTCAATTTCATATCGCATATTGGATTAATTTTATATTGTAAAGCAAAACCATTATCTAAAACATAGTAGCAATGAAACAACTTAGAAATACTTGCCAATTTCTGCCGCTGATTTAAAGCTTGCAGCTTGTGTCTTTCGTACTCATTTCTTCTTCCCTCCTTCTTTAACTGTGTCGCAAAGGCAAAGTGATCAATTATCATGTTAACAGAAAATATATCGAGTGAAAAATAACACGGCCTCTACATCTAAATTCTTTATTTGTTATTTGAAAGCTTTTGAGTAGTCAGGTCTGAAACTTTAAATTATGCATGAATTGATATTTATTATTTTACACGAAACATCAAATTGATAATGAAGGAAATATTTCAATTTGGAAAAAAAAAAAAAAAAACTAAAGCATTTTAAGATGTTTAGAAGTAGAACGAACTAATTCAGTTAATTGAAAAAAAAAAAGAAGGTTGTCATACTTGCAACAACTCTTTCTCTCTTGAAGCCTTCCACTGCCGAAACTGCTCTGCTTCTTGTTTTATCCTTTGCTGCAATTGAACCTGCAATATTATTCAGGTTATAACAGAGATAATATATTAAGAGATTTTTACAACCATGATTTGAAGAAATACAACAGTCAACCTTCTGGGCCTTTATACACTGTATTTCATCTTGCAGTCTCTTTGCTGCTTCATCACTTTTTTGCTTTTGCTTCAGAAGCTGGACCTGACTCTCTTGCTTCTTCTTCAGATCCAGAATCTATTGAGCAGGGTTTTGAAAAAGTTCTCGTAATTTAGAATATAATTTAAATCTGAAACTGAAAATAAATTTAAATTTCAATACAAAAATTGAGAATGAGGCACCTGTGATTCAAGTGCTTTCAATTTGTGGGAATGAATATCCTCTAATTTCTGTGTTTGTCCATCAGAGTTAGCAGCAAGATTTTCAACTTCAGCCAAAAGACAATCTCTCTCTCGCTGCATTCATAAATCAAGTGCATAAATGAATATTATTTTTTTTGTAGCGTCAAATAAATTTGCATAACTTATATGGAACCTGCACTACTCTCTTCTCATCTTCCAATTCCATTATCTTTCTACCAAAATGCTGCTTGAGTACTTCAGCATCAGATATTCCAAAAAGTTTCATCTCGGACTGTGCAGACATTTATACAAAAATGTAAATTAATAAAATACGAGACAGGAGAAGACATCGAAGAAATTTCGAAGAGAGTCTCATTATAATGTTTGTAAAAAAAACCATTATGCAGCTTCAGTGACATGCTTTTGCTTTTGTTAAATTATTAAGTTCCTGTACGTTAAGTAATATGATAATTTTAAATAGGGTAACAATCTTAAGAAGATATGTGCCTAAGTTGCAAAACAAATGGTTTTAAGTATAACACAAGCGAGCACCGTACTAAGCATCAGAAATAAGTTTCTCACAATAAGGTTCACAAAATTATAGAAAAGAAGTTGCTCATGGTTCATAAAACTATTATGCAGCTTCAGTGACATGCTTTTGCTTTTGTTAAATTATTAAGTTCCTGTACGATAAGTAATATGATAATTTTAAGTAGCGTAACAATCTTAAGAAGATATGTGCCTAAGTTGCAAAACAAATGGTTTTAAGTATAACACAAGTGAGCACCGTATTAAGCATCAGAAATAAGTTTCTCACAATAAGGTTCATAAATTATAGAAAAGAAGTTGCTCATGTTTCATAAAACTACACTATTGATTGATGCATAGTGTGTCACGGGTAGGTATTCACATAGACACTGCAACAACCTCTTTCTGCTGCAAGCGTTTATTCAATTCATGTAACTCTCTATCCATACTATTCTGTAGAAGTGTGTGCTCCCATTCTTTTGCTACTTCTTCAATTTCCCTAGAATCACCTGCTAAAATGGCATATAGCACCCTAAATCATTGCAGCTCAAAACCACGTTCGATTAAATAGCAGCAACAACATTTTAAAAGGCCAAAGAAGAGGCTTACCCACTGTTTCACTCATTGGATACTCAGCTTCTGTGATAGGTAAGCTCCTCTTAATTGCATCAGTCTTCACAATGTATGTGTTACCATCCTGGAAAACAGTTTTAAACCACGCATGCATACATTATCAAGCCAATATCCTGAACTCACTTCATTAAGTAGACTGTAAATACCAAGATGAGATGAAAGGACAAACATAGGCATCAAAACAGAAACTGAGAAAAATATCCTTAGTTGAAGATGGATGTTGACAGAAAGTAAGACAAAGATACATACATAAGGTTCCCTTTCACCTGGTTCTACAATAGAACATCTACTACGGTATTCATGAAGTTCACGGCAAAGATCTTCATTAGCAGCTTCAAGCCAAGCAATCCTTTCCTTAAGGACCTATACAATCAATTATAAAATTATTATATATTTATGATAAATGCAAATCATTAATACTACCCCATTATAGGAAGTATATTGAAGTAATCAATACATCAATTAAGATTCAAGTTAATTGGATCCAACTACCTGAACTTCCTCGGAAGAGCCGCCAGATCGAGCACAAAGTTCTGCCTGCAAATACTCTAGCTGTTGTCGCATTTTTAGCATCTCATTGGACATGGGGTCTCTATTGATCTACAGAAGAATCAATAAACAAACATAAATAAAACAAAATAATCTCAATTTTTCCAAATGAAAGATAGGGAAGAGAAAAAATTATGCAGATACTTACAACAGGCTTATTTTGGATATTGCGTGCACGATTTGCGTACTTCAAAGTGTTAAGGGTTTCCTCAGCATTTATATCAGCAGGACTTATGCAAGCTGACATAGAAATATCGTTTTACATTAGAAGAAGAAAAAGTTAACAGCAGCTTCTATTAGATGCAACATGAAAGGTTTGGACGAAATCAGTAAAACAGAACAGAGCATCATTATTCTTGCCAACAATCATTTATTACCAAAGAGAAGACGCAAAAAGTTCAAATCTGCTGAAAAATTATTATTTCCAAAGAAGGGAAAAATTTTGAGAATGAAAAACATAAAATCAATAGTTTGTGTTGTCATGGAATTTGTTAATAAATTTATAAAATATCAAGCCTCCCTATGAATGTTAGATTAAAGAATTTAAAGGGTTAAAAATAGATGGGCATCCTGAAGATTAGAAATGTTTATTTGAAGCTAAATGCCACTTAAGATGCCCAAGAAATGTAGAATTATTGGAATACAAGAAAGTAAGAGAAACAACTAACCAATCATGACAGTTCTGCTGTTACCTCCTAGTGAATCCTGCAAAATCATTTAACTTTCATCTTAAAATATAAAATAATTAAACTAAAAAATCAAAGAAAGAAAAAATCAATACAAAGTATTTTATATACATATTTACTTCATATTGTCTTCTTTAGGATTAATTATTTCTTTTCACCAAGGCAATTGTAATATTTCAGTTGAGAATCACACGACGTACCACTTGACCAACTTGTAAAATAGGAGTTACCCTCCAATTATATATAAATAATACTTTGGTCATATCACTACACCATGTAACATCTCCAACATACAATTGACACCCCTAAGGCCAAGGACAAAAAGTATAAGTGATAGACCCATAAATAGGGCCTCGAATCAAGATGTATAGGACAAGGGACGGAACAGGGACATAATTTGGGATGCAGATTCTTAATTCTGTTAGAGAGGAAGTGGAGGGATCAAACAAAATAGGCGGCTGTCATAAGGACATTGGAGATGGAGGTTTTTTGAATCATGCAAGGGAACGATAATATGTAAAGGATGAAGGGGTGCTAGGGGAAGGGGCGCTATGGGGTGTTGACAGAGGAGCCTTCTTTGATATATTCTCTTCTTACAGAATTTTCTTTCTGTGGTATTTGTTTAAAGCTTATGCTGTGAAAGAGCTTCCTATGGAACTATATGTTGAGGTTTTTGGAGAAATGACAAATAGAGTGCACACTGATTATTATCCAAACAAACTACTGTATACTTCATAAGAATACTGCAAAGAGAAAGTTGTTTATAAAGATATCGAACCTGCAAAAGCCTAGTAAGTTTACTATCCCTATAAGGAACATGAACACCTTCCTTTCGCTTCTTTTCATCACCAAGTGCACTAATAACATTTCCAAGTGCTAGAAGGCCTTTGTTAATGTGAACTCCTGTTTGAAAGATCAAATGACTAGTGAATATGTTTTCTCAAAAGCATACTGAAAGGATGAAGGTGAAAAAATGTCCCAAACTAACCTTCCTTAAAACGCAGACCATCAGACCCTGTTCTTTTAGCTCGCTCTGATCCAGCAAGATCTACTAAGTGCAACTTGGCACAAAGATACTCTTCATTCATGATATCATTTAAACTGCTATCACCAGGAATATTCAGCTTTCGCATTTGTTCTAGGGTGATGGTGAAGATGGCGTGAGATCGACTAGATGGCACAAAAAGAAGAATAAAACTCCGGTAAAAATAAACAGTAGCAGTTTAAGGCAAATTTTTTTTATCATAGACTAGTACCAGCAAATAAACCATTTTATGCTCTGATGTAGGCTTTGACATTATCATTCAATCACATACTGTTGTATATAATAAGTTTATTGGCTTTTATAAGAACTATTTAAAATGTTATAAAAACGATTTTTTTTGTTTGATTGACAGTGTCAGAATTTTGCACTTAGTGCTTAGAAATTAACTATTTAGTTATTCACTAGTAACCAGAAATCAAAACATTTCTTACATGGTTTATTATAAAGTCAACCTCACTGTGAGATGCTTAAGAACAGCCGGTTATCCAATTTCATCATTTAATTATTGGATAGTTCAAAGAAGAGAAGAAAAATAAATTGTCAACCTGGATTGGTTGTTCATATTTGTGCTCCCAGTTGCCCTGCTCAATGATCCCTGTTCCAGGCAAGCAGCCATTTCTTTTAGGGTTGTTACACTGACTTCAGTGGATCCTGCAAGGGTGATGACACCATTTGATGTCTCACGAATTTGTATTGGTGGCTTCCCAGTAGAGGTCATTTTTCCTGAATGTCCATTTGCAGTTTCTGGTTTGCTCATGGAGGAGGGATCCAGCAAGTCTCTTACTTCTTCTTTAAGAATCTTTTCACAATCAAAGGTTATTGTCAAATACTTAATCTAAATGTTTTTGCACATACAAAATTTTTATTAGCTTCATGAACTAAAGAACAATCAAACTATGAAAACCATGATGCAAACAGTAATGAACTGATCAACAAACCTCAATAAAAGACACTTGCAACTGAAAATCAATCTGGTGCTTTAGGGTCCCAATTTTGCTAAACAAAGCGTTCATAACTTGAGGTATTATTCCTGTTTGGCAACCATCTTTAAAGCCAGTTCCCATGGTGTACGTTTTCCCAGAACCTGTCTGCAGTAGACTGAAACTGTAAAATGCAAAAAAAGACCATTGAAGTGGCATGTAACTTCTGTTCACTTTAATAGTAACTATACCTGACCATAAGCGAGAACAGTAGCATTATATCCTTGAAACAAGCCATCAACAAGGGGAGCAACACATTCTTCAAACATGGCACTTGAGGGAGAACCAGTGCTTCCATAAACATGATCAAAGGTAAAGGAGTGGGCACCAATTTGTACCTGTTTTATGGTGACAATTAGCATATGATTCCCCAGCCAAATTTTTTGCTACTTAAAAATATATCATGATTGGGTGCATTTTCGGATGTCGGAGTCTCAGTGACTTAAAAATAAACCATACGCAATTCGCATCCATGCAAATATTAAGTTACATGAAAAATATACTGAACGCTTTCTTTGAAAACAAGAGAATGGCTGACATATTCCACTGTAACGGATTTAACAATAAGAAGAAGACGACGAAATCATGACCTACTATTACAAAAAATAAATTATTAAAATATCTAACGCTATACACACTGTGCAATTTTAAATTAGAAACCTAAAAAAAGGCAAAAAATAACGCAGCAACAAGCAATTGAACCGAGGTCCTGATGATACAGAGAAACTGAAGAGCTATTTACATTTCCTAAATCTCCCTGCCCTTTCCAATGAATCATGTTCGATTAGTGTACCAAAGTTGTGTAGAATAATTGGTAAATTATTATCATAATATATATATATACATATATATATATACACACATACACACGCATGTGTGTACTGTTCAAAACACTGCATCGTAGTAACTGACTATGGATCGTACGAAACAAAAAGTGAAACTGTAAAACTGGATAAAAGCCTTCTTCTCCTTCTCTCATTGAAAACGCTAGACGAAATATAGCTACCACAAACAAACCCTGTCTATTTCCCCAAAATAACGTTTCAGAAACTTACGAGTCAAGCCTAGGCTAGAATGTCAGAAGTCAGAAATAGACACAAGTCAAATATCCAAATTAGGTAAGTTTTTCAGATCAATAACAAAAGTAATTTCAATTCCAAACTCTGTAACGCATGTTTAGTTACGTAAGCAGTTTCGGATCCAGATCTCTCGCAGAAGAGGAAATTAAAATAGTAGCTAGAACGCGGAACTCAAACAGTGTCGACAGTCAACGACAATGCTTTTCGGTTCGTTTTCACATTCGCCAATAGCGAAGGTTAAACCACGCCATTGAGCTGAGAGTGAGTAAGTAAGTGCACCTGCGGCTTTCCTGAAACGACGGTGACGCAATCTTTGCATCCTTGAAGCTTCTCGTCGGCGATGAGTGGCCGAACATGGACCGCGACCTTGACGCAGCAATCTTCCCCTGCTTCCATGGGGAAGCAGCGTAGTGACAGAGAGACGCAGAGGGAGACTGAATCGAAGATGAATTCTGTTGCGCGAGAATGAAAGTGCGAAGAAGAGAGAGAGAGAAAGAGAAAGAGAGTGTGTTCTTCCGACAATGCTAGAGAGAGAAAGTAATATAATTAGAAGTGGAGAGAGAGGGCGTGTGGGAAAAAGGGTAGTTGTGGAAACGAAAGGGTCTCATAAGCGAGCCGCGCCAGGCATCGGTAAGAACAACAACCACCATCATTTTCCCTTCACCTTCACTGCATTGTGGTCGCGTGCTTTCAACCTTTTCTCACCTTTCCCAATTTACCCCTTCTCAACGACCCTGGCCAACTGTACTCCCGCATCAAATGTTCTCTTCCCGCATTTACCATTTTACCCACGCCCTCATTTTCTTAATCACCAAACAATCATTTTAATGTATGAAACCGTATTTAATTGTTCCATTAATACGTTTAACTAAAAAGCTATTAAATAAATATCTCAAATGTCATTGCTATTTTGTAATTTGAATATACATAATAATGTCTTACATCTACCTATTTAACTAGAACGAAAATGAAAGAAAATATCAAGAAAAAATTAAATAAAGTAAAAACTTGTCGGTTTGAAAAAAAAATATGAAAGTCAAAACATAAAAAAAAAATTAAGTAATTAAATTACAAAATTGCCCATATATTTATTATAAAAAGATAAAAAAGAGATATTTTTGAAAATACTAATTTATTTATATTTTTACTCTTTTTTATACCTTGATAAACAAAATAAAAACATGTGGATAGAAAATAAAACATATAAAATTCAATGAAATGTAATATTTTTTATTTTCTATGAAATAAGAAAAATATCTTATTTATCTCCATTTCTTATATCGGCATTTCCTCATTCTACATTTTCCTTTCAACGGATCATTAAGAGGCAAATTTAAAAAAAAAATGGTGGATGAATTCACCTAATTTTGTATATTGAAAAAAAGAAAAAGTAAATGAAAGGGGCAGGGGTTGAAAAAGAGGAAGCGAGAGAAAATGGAACAAAGCTAACGTAATCTAGTTGGGATGTGGATTTGAGAACAAAGGTAGGAAAAGGAATAACGCAACGCACAAAGCCACGTGACGCGGAACCACATACAGACACCATTATGAGAGAAAGGAGGGAGGTTTGCGTCTTTGACGGTACCCGGTCATCGTCACTGACGTCCACATTTCACAGGTGCCATAGTATCTGTTCATCGCTTCTTCTTTTCTTTTCTTTTTTCCCTCACACGGTGTTTCTATGGTGAAAAACTTTTTATGCTTTTAACTTCTCATCCTATTCCCATGCACTTATGTTAAACATGTACATCAGGTTAACTTAAGCACGGATTAATATTCACATTTAAGTTGAGACTATTCTAAATAATGTTTATTTTTATATTTAAAATGTATTTTAAGTTTTAAATGTCAAATCATACGTTAGAAAAATACAAATACCTTCTATTCGTATTTTTAAAAGCAATTATTTACACGAACCAAAATAGTAGACAAAAATAAACAAACAAAAAATCAAATTAAAATAAATAAATATAATTTTGTTGTTTTATAATTTAATGAAGGGTGGTTACTTTAGCAACTTAGACAACTTTAACTACCTTCATAAATTATGAGCGAGAGAGGCATTGTAAAAAGAAGAGGACTAAAGATTCATATTAAAACGATAGTGTTATTTTTATGATACTGATCACATGTATCTTCTATGAGATACAATATACTTTACTTGAGTATTAAGATTGTTATAAAAAAAATATTTAAAATAATTATACACTAAAAATAATATATTTAAAAAGTAATTATCTCTTTAGATATTAGAATAAAGTTAGATCTAAAATGACATTACAAGAGAAAATGTAAAAATATTTTAGGAAAAGAATCTTGGTGCACTATGTTATATTTCGAAAATGTTGTCCTTAATTATTTTTTTTCCGATCCAGGTAAAGCAAGAGTATGACGTAAAAGGTTTGGATTTGGATAACACATCGGGCACATCCAGCTAGGACAGTGTCCTCCATCACATGGCTCAAAGCAAAGCTCAATAATATGGTAGGGTCCATTGGGGACACTGTGACGGACCCCACAATCTGTGCCAGTGGCACCTCATAAATTCATCTTTGTAATATGCCACTTTAAGCATGGTGTCACCCTCAACCCTAGCTCCTGTGTGTGTACCTGTAAAACCAGCTCATTTTCTCATCCTTTATTATTCTACACGTAACCCTCAATTCAACCATTAGCATACCCAAAAAATACAATACAATCACCCTCGACATAAAAATCCCAACGGTTCTGTCCCAACACCGACCAATATAAAACTTTGGTCTTACAACGTCTACGTCGCTTTTATTTCTACGTATCATATTTGCGCGGACCACAATATAAAATAACATTTAGTACGTTACATTCGCATGGTTCTTCAAATTTTGTTGCTGATAGGTGATTCCCTTCATATTCCACTCATCACATGGTCTTCACAAGTGGGAAACATATCATTTTCATTAGACAACTGTCTTTGCTAATTGCTACGTGACACGGATTGTTTCGGAACGTACGCTACTAAACCTTTTGATTAATGTTAACAATTTCTGTTCAATGTCTGCTTTACCTGTAGAACTGGACTTCCCATGTATAGAAGTAGAGGATACGGGCTGTTTAACTTTTATTGTGAAACTAAAAAATTGTCTTTGTATTTTTTGATATATTTTGTTTAGTTTATATATTTTAAAAGAAAATATTTTTCGCTGTGTATTTAGGCATTTATTAATAGAAGTTTAAATTTCCATTTTTTTAAGATAGAAGAAAGAAAACTATGGTAACAAACAAAACTTTAATTCTTGAATACAATAATTGTCAGTTGGTACACTTGATTTTTGTTGCCACACACATAGAAGATAGAAAAAAAGTTAATTTACAACACAGTTAATAAATATTAATAAAAAAGTACAATCTAACTAACAAGTAAGCCTTAAATTACACCTTAAAAAATTGTTTTTCATAACTATAAAATAATTTGCTGATTTCTAATTTATATATATATATATATATATTGCAGGTCATACAATAAATTAGGCCAAGCTTTCGAAAATTAAAATTAATTTAATAATACAAATGTATATTAATATTATTTATCTCCATTTTGTGTTTTGTTTTCTTGTCCTTACAGGAATGATTTCCTATTCCTACCTCAATTAATATAACATATGAACACTAAATGGAATTTTGGGTTGAAAACAATTATTGGAGGGGGAGGAGAAGAGATAATTTTATTTTAGTTTCATATATTTAATTCAGTTCCATAAATGATTGAAATTTATGAGATGATTTGTCATTTAATATTATTATTGTTGTATTTAACTTTAATCAAACTTAACTATCATAATTTTTTTCTTTCTTCAATGCAGATAAAAAAAACTTATGATTTATACAATCTATAATAAATAATAAATGTGTTGGTAAAAAAAATTATAATAAAAGTTTTCATTAATGTTAATGTTGCCTATAATTATAGATTTGTTTCTTAAAATTAAATGCTCATCAATTGTATTTTTTTTTTTTTACTTTTTTGTTAAATTTTACGAAATGGTATTTTTAATTATATTATTTTGGTAAATTTAAGCAATTTTATAACATTTAAATAATTATGTTCAATTGAGGTGTATTTCATTGTCTTTGGTGGTATTAAAATGTTAGTCAAATACAATTGTTGATCCATATTGTTCTTACACACGAATTTGAAGGACTTTCAGAGTTAGCCTAAAACAATTCGAATAGTTTTCGCCTTCTTGTCAATGATACTCTTTGCTTCTACTCGTGTCTCTTCTAGTCTAGTCTTTGTGTGTTTAGTGTCCGCCCATATCGGACAACCACTCGCCCAAGTCACAAAAAAGATACCTGCGATTACACTCCGACGCTCAAGTAAGTATTAGGTTATCGGAACTCAGGTTAATTATATTCAAGTTAAAAAACGTCTGTCAGCTTTTACAAACTGTCTTGACAAAAGTTGCGTGTACGTTTCAATTGGCCTAAGACGATAAGTGGTTGTCCTGAGTTGGAAGTTTACTCTTTAGTGGTGAGATTATCGTGCTAGGACGACAAGTGGTCGCAGTAAGCCGGATAAGACAAGTATAAATGAACACAATTTTTAGACATTTTTTTCTATGTTAACCACTTCAATAAAATATAATTCGTGTAATTTTATGTTTGTATCTTGTGCATAATGCATTAGATCCATGGTAATCACCTTGCAAAACTCACGCAAATGCCAACAATGTAAAAATAAACAATAAAGATGGTTGACAAATGAGTTATGATTCCAACTCCAATACCATTGTTGAAATGAAGGTGAGGAAGAACAAGGGGTCATTACAGCAACAATGTGATAAGGGAGAAAAAACAAGGCTCAGATAGCTAAAATAAATGCTCAGACAAGTTAAAAGTAAAACGTTTTTACCAATATCAAACAATCTTATTTGAAGTCCTTTTTCACATGTGCACCATTACTATGTAGTGCTTCTCTTCTTTGATAAATGAAGATAGCTATAAGAAATTAATGCACGTGGTAAGTTCTGAAATGAAATGGTAAATGAAGATTTGCACTAGACAATGTTCTTCATGAGAGTAAAACTATATTAATGGATAACACAACATTAACATTTTGCACCATAAAAGTAGAGTAAATTTGAAAAAACACGTGTGTGAGTCATAATTACATGATTTTAGACCTTGCATGATGGACATGTGTGGATTCAACAACTGTATTAACATTTTTGCAGATCATCACATGCAAACAAGCTACATTATTTTAGACTATGTATGATGGACATATGTAGATTCAACAACTTTATTAACATTTCTTTACAAATCATTTCATGCAAACAACAACCAAACTATGCAAATTTTCTGTTTTATTTTTTTTCATAAATTGAGGACATCTTTAAGCAAATAAATTATTAATGACTTCAAGTTATAATAGCATTTGATATGTATTGCCTACACTATATGATATTAATACATGTTTAATAAATTACACAATTATTTAATTAAATTTAATCATTTTACCCTATCACCTTATTTATTAATATGAAGTCTTAATAAGGTGAATTTATCAAATATCTGTATAGAAATACTTATACCATACTTAAATACATGTAAATTAAACTGGCACAAATGTTCTTTCCTTGTCCGAGGCCAATCTTGCAAACTTTATTCACCTTTTTTGACACAATATATGCATATTGACATACTGATATAATTTTGTTGTTTTAATAATGAGATGTTTGAAGTTGATTTGATTATGTATTGTACATTGAATTATTCCGCAATCAACTTGTACTTAATTTGAGTAGATAGAGACTGAAAGAATCATTCTTATGAAGAGGTTTAATCAAAAGTTTCCAATGAACACATGATTGTGTTGGTGAGTGTCTTTTACATTTTTCAGCATATGAGATAATCAAATTAACATTTTGCAATAATTTTTGTCCAATACCGATAGAATAGTTTGGGAAGGAGAAATGTAGTTGTAGCTTAGTCCTTGGTAGTGCGAATAAACGTTGGTTTTTGAAGATTTTGGATTATTTTATTGTTGAATCCGAAATAGAAGAAAATGACCTCTCCTCTGTTTTGTGAGTGTGTGTGGGTTTAATTTTGTGTTCATGTGGTGGTGGACTGCAAGGAAAGCAAAGTTGGGAGTTGTATTTGGGTATTGCAGCATTTTTTTCTCTGCCTCATTTTTTTTAGAAGTGAAAGAGTGAGGTGGGTGCATAAAAACCCCAACCTCAAGCCACCCTCCAATCCAACCTAACTCTTCATTCATTGGGTTTTGGCATCACAACGTTACCTCAGAAGCAATTAAGAAAGCAACCACAGAGTGGTCCCCATTAACTGTTTAGCTCTTCTAGTTAAATCCACACATGCCACTAACATCAGGTGAATTTGTAACAGTGTTTCTTCTAGGTGTGTGATTCAAAAATGGAAAATAAATCAGAATTGTGCTGAAAACTCACAGGCCTGAATTGATTTCTGATCAAAACCCTCACCAAACCAACTGTTTTGTCCTTAATGCTACTAAACAACAAACCAAACGTCTCTCTCTCTCTAATTGCTTTTATATTAAGTCCAAATCACTCTTGCACTAGTGAAATTAATTCTCGACGTTATGCACAAATAAAACCAATTTCAATATCAACTATTTTTGTACCCTGTTAATTCCAATATATACTAGCTGCAAAATCAATTTTCTATAATCATTGTCAATTAGATGAGACAATTATCTCCATTTTAACTTGATTACCGACAATTTGCATGACTAGTTCTTAACTTTAATATTTGTTAATCAGCGTAACTTCTGAGGTTGGTAATACGAATTACTTTGGTTCCTATCATTACAAAATCAATCAAATTGGTTCGTGTACTGGGTAATTATTACTACCAGATTTGGTGTCCAAAATTTCACTTGTTGCCTATTCCGGTGCCTGCTAGTTAGATCAAATTAATTAGTATGTAATAAAGTCAATGATTAAGCTAATTAATACCTATCAAATTACTGAAGTTCGAGGCGTTAATATAACCTTGTTATCAAGGATTAAAATGACCAAATAAATTATTATAACGTCTGACACTAACTTAAAAATTTTCTTCCTTATGTCGTTAAATATTTTTTTATCTAGTAATTTCATCACGTAATCTATCATTGGGTATACACTTTGAGAAATCATAAATAAAAGTTTTACAATAATTTAAAACGTCGTTAATATAATCAAAATTAAGTGATACTTTACTCGTATGTCTTTTTTCTTAGTACATCTTAATTTGATATGGTGGATGGATCTATATACATTCCAATTTATTCATCCATTAGTTAGTAGCAACTTGTGATCATAGTTCTTTATCTGAATGAATTATTTTATTTACTATTTTTATTGTGATTATGTTAATGAGTTGAATAAGTATACACTGTCACCGTTAAATATTTTAATTTATCAATTTAATCTTAAATAGTCAATATATGATATAATCTTCAAGATAAATCTATATAATTAAAATTAAATGAATTTACTATATGTAATATTTTTATTAGAAACATTTATAGTATCAGAGTATATATAATTCATTTTAAAGTCCATTTCATTCCTCTGTTATCAGAACAGGTTTTATATTGAATTTAAGCTTAAAAATTGAAAACTAAAAACTTACAACAACTTCAAAACAGAATCTTAATGATAATAATATCCATTCCTAAATAGCACCCTGCATAGTGAGCAATTGATGAAAGAAATATTGCTGCAATAGAAATACAAACAGGGGGATTTGCAATCATCAATTAGCCAAAAACCTATAACTTTGAAACAAACGGGATCAATTCAAGCACACCAGAGATTAGTAGAAAAAAGAAGTAATCATTATCTGCCTGGGTCCACCTACCAAAGTGTCTAATTGAAATTAATTTAGGGTTAATTTTTTTAAAAGTCCCATAAACCTTAGTCAGGTAAATTAACTATAATATTCTCTTTAACATTGTTTGTTAATTAGTTAATAATATAATTTATATTATTATATCTTAGAAAATAATATAAATATTGTATAATATAGATAGTAAATATTATATTATTTAATAGAATACCTAAACAGTATATATATATTATGACATTATATCTGGCAATGAATATATGCCTCTTGAACAATAGCTAGAGACAATGGGCATATTTAGATACAAAATATGAGTGGTTTTTACGAAAAAAAATATAATATACAAACTAACACTATAGGCAAGCATATACTAAGAATGCATTTAAAGTTTTATTAAGGACTTATAATATATAAGTTCTTAATAAATAATGGCTTATTCACAATCTTACCAACAGACAAATAAAGTGTGGCTTTCTATTTCTTGACATGATCCAACATAACTTCGGCAGTTGCTTATTGCACCATTCAAATTGTGACCTACATCATATAAGAAAAAGAAACCCACCCTCGTTCATCTTCGTTGACTACGAACTCTCACGTCAAACAAATGTTATTACCGACCCACAAATAGACTTCTAAATCAACAAATTTATTTCACAAAAATATACTAACAATAATCACCAAAGCTAGCGACAAATAGTGAGAGAGAATGTAACAAATGAGAAAACAGGGTTGCAAGAGAAAATGCAGTGATAAATAGATAAAACACACTAAGACAAAAAACCAAGAAGGAAATAAAAAAAAAAAAAAAAACGTAGAAAAGCAACCGCCCACAACTCCGTATTCTGGACCGAACCTTTAATTCGTGTGTATAATAAGTATTACAACCCGGCCCACTATAAGTATTTCATGATCGAATTGAATATTCAAATCATACTTATACATAACAATCTCAAATGTTTATAGCATGAAATTGACGTTAAACAAACATTGAAAAAAAAAATACATCAAGTAATTTATTTTTTAAAAATAAATTATATTTATATAACATGGTTGGCACTAAAAAAAGTTCAATGACTTTAGTTGTCTAAATAAATAATTAAAATAATATCAATTCAATAAATATCATAATCCATACACTTGGATTAATTAATATAAAAATAAAAAGTGGTGAAGCTGCAAAATCTCATATATATTTACAATCAGAATGATAGACAAAGACATGATTAATTATGTCATAACCAGCTTTAGTAAGTAGATTACCTAGACGGAGTTCGAATTTTTGTTTAGAGAATATATACTAATAACATCTAAGAAACTGTATTTAAGTTTCGACCTTCTCTGAAATTTCTCTAAATGTTTGTACCGGGGCAGCCATCTAGTGCTGAAATATTGAACTGTGCAAAGATAAACTATTAAGTTACCAGTACCTGAACTAACTATTTTTTTCTCACGGACATTGTTACCATATGCTATTGTATTAATGCTTGTAACTTGAATCCCAGAATATACTGTTATTGTTTGTTGTAATTCTTGCACCACCGATTTGAAATCCGTCGTGCTGGTGTGTCCATGTTTAGGAACTTGTGCCTCGAGTTTGCAGGAAATAGATGAGCTATGTGATGAATGGGTTCCAGTACCCCTGATTCAATCCTCTACTCTTATGGACTGTCTACCATGTTCAGTGCAGTTCCTGATTTCTCGAAAAAAGGAGACATAATTGTGGCGTGTGTATGAATTTGTAGTTAACAGTCAATTATATGGTTTTGCTGAGTTTTTCTCAATCATAATCTCACGAGGACATTATTAGTGGCAATGCCATCATTAGTAACAGAAAACTCTTCAATGGTTTAGGGTGTAGGTTCCGGAGAAAAGAACTTTGGAGTTGCCATCACTATTTTATAAGTTATATCCTACAATTATTTCTTATACATTTGCCATGCACTTATATCCATATTCTACGTTGGCAGTGATCGAGTAGTTCTGGCTATGTCTTTTCTACTTCTCTGCCCCATATCTTGCCAGTGCTGCAATCACAGCTATTGACATCTTGGAGAAAAATCCCAATCTGATAACAACTGAAGAATAACATTGCTCTATTGTGGAAAGGTGAGCTTTAATCTCAATGCGCGCTCCTTCAGCGGAATCTTATTTGTATAGAAGCGCCTTCTTTCGGCTTTTGCACATGTATCATCTGATAGCGTGAATTGCTGTTTACTTTCATTTTTTCTAAAAACCATAAAACAAAGGTTTTAGCCTTTTTGGTTTTTTTTTTATCAGCAAAGTTTTAGCCTTTTTGGTAGTCTTGGATTCTACAGGATTATCAAAGATATTAGGCTTCACAGGTAATCCGGAGTCACCAATTTTTATATGAGATTAGAGAAATCAACACACGATGATCTACTTCTGCTTGAAAGCCAATGTTAATGGTTTGCTACTTATTTTGTTGTAATGGTTGATCGAGAAGAACACGGAAGAAGTTGATTTTTTAAGTGTGGATAAGTATTGAGGTGCATAATGACCTAGTATTTTATAGACAAAACAAATTTAAGATAATAGGAGAATTTAAATTTGTTTTCTTATTTTTGTGATTATTTTTTTCGAACCTTTTTCAATTGTTCTTTCTTTTATCATATAAGCTTGTTATCACACAGGACCGGTTGGTCTAGCAACAACAATATCTTCTCGTGTTGATTCCTTGACATTTCGGCACTCCGACGCTCAAGTCAATTTAGGGTTAGAGTGTACAGAGATATAGATTAGAGTTTAGAAGTTCCTGGCTTAAGATGATGAGTCTGTATTTATAGGCGTAGTAATGGACTTGATGATCTTGGGCCTATTTTTTCCTGTCATGGTTTTGGTAACATAATAATAATAGGAATTAATTACAAGATATTCAGTTACGCTTTTGCACTTACTTATATATCCTTGCTTTGTATGCTACGCGTAGTCCATCAAGACCACTTATCGGTCGGTCTAAAGTTACCGGTCGGCCGTATAGTAAGCTAATTCGAAGTTTTAGTACTTAATTTTTTGAAAACCAATTTATCCTACATCTTAATATATATATATATATATATATATATATATATAACAATTCTCGAATAGAATAGAAAGATATAATTATTTCAGTTACAAGTGAACATGTTAACCAATATAAGCTATAGAAAATAGATTCAATGATATATTTTCATTAAACAAAGAAGAATTTTATACAAAATTAGATAAACCAACTTCTACTAAAAATATTAAAAAAATATTGATATTTAGTTTTGCAAGAGAAAAAGAACAAAGTTTTGCAACAGAAAAAAAATACAATATTTGAATAATTCTTTTATAATAGGTTCATGTCACATCATTAAAAGATTCGATCTTCAACATAAGCAAATGATTGGTAGATTCTAAAACTATTAGACATATTAGTAGAAATAAAAATGTGTTTTCCTCCAACACTAACAAGAGACAAAGAACAAGTTTATTTTGGTGCTTCTTATATAACTCTGGTCCTAAGAAAAAGAAAAGTTCTTCTAAAACTCACATTTAGAAAAACTCAAGCTTTAAACGATATGTTATACGTGTCATCTAATTAATTTAATATGTGTAGCACTATTATGAAAGGTTGGGTTAAAGTTTCATTTATTTGAGTCTAACAAAATTATCATAGCAAAAAATATTATGTTTGTAGATAAGGGACCTTGTGATCAATATCTCTTTGTAATTAACATTTATAAAGTTGGTAACGAATTTACTTGAGTCTTCATACTTATTGACTTTTATTATATATGACATGCAATAATGAGGATTAATTAACATATAATGACAAATAAAATAGTAAATATTTGTGAAATCTAAAAAAATGAAGAAAACTTATCATTCTTTAGAATGAATGACAAACTGAACTTACTTAAAACAAAATATGTTCAGAAATAATAGAAAAATATTTTATAATATTTATAGATGATTATTTTAGATACACCAATGCCAGACATAAGAATGAAGCATTTGATATGTTTTGAACTTATAAAAAGGTAGAAAATTAATTAAATAAAAAAATTAAAATAAAGTGAAATAAATAAAAAACAGAAAATGAGATCTACATTAAATTATTTGATATTATTTTCCTTCATTTAAATTTAAAAATATAAATGAAAGAAAAATTTTCTTTTTTCCTTATTTGATTATGTAGAAAGTATAAGAAAATTATATATATATATATATATGTATATATATATATATATATATATATATATATATATATATATATATATATATATATATATATATATATATTGTGTCTTATTTTATTAGTGTTTTAAGACTTTTGTTTTACTAATTTCTCAAATATTGGTTTCTCTTTGATTAAGCACATTTATTTTTTACCCATCTTTAAAAAGAAAAACAGTATTCTATGTATCAAGGCCTAGTGGTCCAACAATACAAACATTCCCATCTACCTAATAGGAAAAAACATTATTGCTTAAAAACAAAAGAGGCCTTGTTGTCAGACCTAGCAAAATGAAAGGACCTTCAATGCTCTTATGGCTGATATTTTTCATAAATGACACTATCCAACAACTCCTACCATGTTTACAAAATTGAAAATCACATAAACTAAAAAAATGGACAAGCCAAAAATCAAATTTTTGTTGAATTAGAATAAACATTGACTGTGATTTAAAAAATTTATTTGATTCAATATATATCTGATAAATTCATCTTAACGCACATGTTTATACATTTATGAAAAAATAAGTACTTGTTTATGATGAGGAAATATTAGAAATACCTCAGATACTGTTTTGAACATATTTCTTTACTGATTGAAATTTATTAAATATTACAAAAAAATTGTGGATCCCACATCCTATTTAATGATTTCCTTTTCGTATTACCAACTAGGACATTGTTCTAATTTAATAGTCTTGTGCTTGGATCATGAGAATGCAACTGAGTTAAATATCATGAGGGAGACACTGAGAATTCTATTATCTAATGGTCCTATTCGACTTAAATAAAATTATCTCCAATAAAAAATATTTGTAATTTGTAAAACAATTATGAAAATAGACTTAGTTGTATATTTTAGCAATCATTTAGATAAGTCATGTCAATGTAATTATCAAGCTGTGCAAATTTATTTTAAGCACTATATGTAAAGGTTGATAGGAAGGTGCAAAAGAAGAAGAGGGTATTCTCTATATATGAGATATTTGATATTTTGAATTAATGATAATAATAATTATTATTTTACTAGTTGTTTTATTTAAAATTTACACGACATGGTAATATTTTATATTATTTACGTATATATATTTTTAGATATATGCTTCAAAATATTTTACTTTCATATTTATTTAATCATATAATTTAACTGTACACCAGATTAATAAGGCAATAGAGGTTTTGAACCCTCGAATGCGCATTACACTGCACACGCATACCTTAAGAACATCATTAACAGGAATTTGTACCCTCGATCGCTGAAAAAACCTATAAACTCGTAGATATGCAACAGCTTTTATAAATAACGGTGCAAATTAAACATTAAAAAAGATTCCCAAATATAATTTTCACTTCTTTTATTCTTTATTTATTTCTTCCAGAAATATTTGACGAGAGAGAGGAGCAGCCATTCCACCGTTAAATTTGTTCTGGTGGCACAAGCATCAATTAGGTAAGTGGTTTTGTAGTAAAAATAAAAAATTAGTAAGTGGTTTTATTTTATTATACATGTTTCTGACCACTACTGAGAAAGGAAAAAACTTCAGTCTGAATTTTGACGAATTTAAACTAAGGGTTGACAGTTTGACAAGTGATTTTATGTTAATTTTATAATTCTGTTGATTTTTATTTTTGTTTTCTTTGGTACATTGATCCTGCTTAATGCGTAGGTTACTAGATGCCCAGTTGCCAACCATGAAAGCCAAAAGTAGAATTTATGAAATTCTTCTTAAGTGGCCATCAAAGTCAAACCCTAAATCTAACAACAAAACTCAAGAAGAAAGTTCATTATAAACATACATCCTGCCAAAACCCTTAGAAACAATCTCAGGAGAATGGAACATATGTTTACATGAAGAGATTAATTAAATTTAAGTTAGTTGGCTTAACAAAATAGATCTCATTAATTCACTTTAAGGTTTGTCCTTCAAACTGTACCACGTTTTCAATTGTGTTGAGGAAGGTCAAATCTTACAAAAAAAAAAAAAGAAATGAACAGATAAAGGATTTTTCTTTTATGAAAATACTTCTCCAAATGTTTTGAAAAGTAAAATGAGAACTAATATTGGAATAAATAGAAATTTCAACGATGGAATAATCAATTGTGAAGGGAATCAATTCTCCATGAAAAAGTATTGGTTTTCTCACGCAAAATATTACAACTATGCTACCTTTGTTTTATTTTTTGCATTAGCATGTTTATACCAGTAAAATATTGGATTGTTCATGAGTATTTTAAACTCTATTTTATGTGTTTTAATTTGATTTCCTCAAACTGTAATTATTAGTTTTGGATTCAAAGTTACACGACTTTTACCAAACATATATATTATTACAATAGCACTAAAGAAAGAATATATGTTTGAGTAACAATACCTTTTGCTATTATTATGAATATCCTTACCTTTTGCTAGGTGCATGCTTCCTCAGCTTCTCATTCAATGTTTTACCAAATGAAAGTTATAGCCACAAATATCCCTGACCACCACATTTCTATCAGCAGAAGAATGAGAACAAAAAAGGAAGAGGAAAGGAATCCTAAATGCTTCTTTGTGCAAAACTACTAATTTAATATTCTATATTCATTTAAAGTTTCACTTTAGTCTTTTGCTTATTTTTTTGAAATGACAGTGTTTTGAAAAGTTCAATTATGAAGACTCAGCTATAAGTTTTCACTTTAGATCATCTTTTTTAATTTTAATAAAAATTAACATAGATAATTATAATAATGTAAAATTTAAGAGTCCGATTGAAAAATTCATTCTTTATATAAAATTATTGATGGTAAAAAATACAAAAAGGATGAGATATAGTACACTTGAACCTCTGTCCTCTCTACAAACATACCCATTCACTTCCTTTTTAATTGTTGACGCTGATGTTAATAACCATTCACGTGACAAGTCAAAATAATGTTTCTTTTCACAGACAATTGAAGCCTGGACATATGTTTTTTTTTATTATATGAGAATACATACAATATTTACAGAGGAGTGCGCGTATGTTCTCTTCCTAATGAAAAAAATGAAATGTCTGGGCACTAAAAAAGAGTAGAAAACGAAAGAGAAACTGTATTTGACAATTTAGTCAATGTTAAGCCGCCACAATTGGGGATGATAGATAAAGTAGTGTTTCATGTGTATGAATCTCTTTGTGTGTGTTCTCTATATTTGTATAGCACTAAGCCATGCCGAAGATCCCATTCAGATGATGTGAGACACATCATGCATACATCAAACATTCTCTTCCAAACAACCCATGCATGTGCAGCAAAGCCATGTCCCATGAGGACAAGCAAGGAACCATGATGTTACCAATGAGCACTCTTTGCTGTAATCTACGATGCTGTTTATGGACATTTTCCAGAACCATCTAAGACGATTTCAAATAGATCAGCCTCAGACTCCTCGTCAAAATCCAATGTTCGATTATTATTATGGTTATTATTGTTATTGTGGCTTCCTTTGGTCGTGGACCGATTGAGCCACTGAGAATCGATCCTTCCCATGGAGAATAGCTCCTTGCTGTCATCATAGCCCAAGGTAGCAGCAGGGGAATTTACAAGTGGGGCTATGAAGCATGGATTTGGTGTTCTCTGGGCATTCGCAGGTGCATATTTGAATGCACTTTGTCCAAAATTAACTAACACCATAATGTCTATATTTGCAGCCATGATTGGAAAAAGTGGTGTGCCAAACTCCTCTGTCTGGCAGTGAATTACATGCATCAGATCAGAGTCTACTGTGAAGAAAACCTTCTTCTGCCTTGGATCGAATCCACAACCGATCACTTTATCAGTTCCCACCCACTCTGCCTTCTCCGATTCGCTTACAAGCTTCATTCCTGTAACCAATTTTCTTACTTAGATGCCTCCCAAGATACAAAACAATAATATAGCAGAAATATAAATTGCGATATGTAAGTAAGAGCGTCTTTGATTCCCTTCACAGCTATTTGTTCTAAAAATTCTTTCCTAAACAATCTCACACCATTAAACAACCAATTTCTCATCCAAAAGTTATTAATTTTGTTCTTGCAACTCTATCTTGCACCCTCCATCAGTTATGTAAACAACCTTGTCTAATTATTGCATTCTGAAAACTACAAATAGTTTTCCTAAGACAGACATCCCGAGTATATATGTATTGTTTCTGCTCTCTGTTTTAACCCCAATAGATAAAACAAAAAAAGACAGTTGTTACAAACTACAACTGTACCTAATCTGGTCTACAAAACTGTACCTAATTTGATCAAGTGGTAGCAGACAAATGAACGTGAATCAGTAATCTGATACCAGGTACATGATTTATGAGTTAATAGTTACCATCAAGATAGAGAGAACCGTTGGAGTTGAAGCCAATGCTCCCAGGATAGCTACCAGGAACTCTCAAAGGAACAGAACCCCCTGTTGTTAACCCCAGCGAGAACATCACAGATTCACCCTTCCCACCCTCTCCTTCGACATTGTTGATTTTATTACTTCCATTCCCACTGGTAACATGAACCAAAGCCTCGGAATTCCCTTTACCATTGGAGTTCCCTTGAACCAAAAGCTTGGTCTTCTCACCTTCCCCACTCTTCCCAACAGATTCACACTCATCGCCACGTGAGTACAAAACGGTAATCTCAAAATATGCTTCTTGTGGGAATGCACAATTCCCCAGAGGAGGCCCAGGCAAAGGCAAAGCCCCTCTAATGATAGAAGCCACTCCCAAAGAACCATTATTGTTGTTGCTTTGCTGAGATTTTTTTATACCAGGATTCAACCTCACCTTCTGCATAAACTCAGCAGATCCACGTGACACTTCCCAGCTTATCTCAGCCTCTGATTCTCTCCCAAAATCACTTCCTCCCGGCGCAGCACACGCTCCCAAAAGTGCCGATCTTTTCGAAGGAGACGGCGTGTAACTCTTGTACCCCGTGAAGGCAAATCGTGACCATCCATTTTCAACAGCATCAGCGGCCATGGATGGGTGATCACCCCAATTAAAGAAGCTTTTTTTCCCTGACACCCCACCACCGCGAAAAACATAGTAATTGTAATTACCCTTGTTGCTGTTCTTGCTCCCCTGATCCAATTGAAAAGGTTGCTGATGAAGCCTGGAAACAGAAATCCCTCCCTGCACACTCTCCACCCTGGTCAAACTAGCCGGTTCAACGAAATTCCCGCCGCTTTTTTTGTGACACCAACGCCAGAGAAAGACCAAAATAAGGGTGGAGACGCATCCCACGGCGGATGCGGCCACCGCCACGTGTATCCACTGGCTCATCTGTTTCTTCTTGTGTTGGATTTGAATTGGGTCTGTTTGGTTTGCGGGTTTGTATGCATAGATTTGGTGTTGTGAGAAAAAAATAAAATAAAAGAAAAGGTAGAGTGATTGGTAAGGGAGAAAAGAATGAGTGAAAGATGGGAAATTGAAATTATGAAGTGGGTGGGGTGGCGTGGCGGGCGTGGACTAAGACTGGTTCAATCAAAGAAGGCATGCAGGGAAGGGAAGGGAAGAGAGAAGAGATATAGCATTGCTACTAGAAGGAACACACAAGAAGGTAAGGGTAAGGTAGCGTTTTTTGTTTGATTAAGAATTCTTTGACAGTTCCCAATAATTTAATATTGTGGGAACCGACAAACTCTCCTCGTTAAGCAAACAACGCGCTTGACGATTTATTGTGTTTTCTGATTTCAAAGGAGAGAGAGCATACTAATAAGAACTGTGGTTGAGTTGCTTCTGCTTTCCTTTAGCAAGCACTCCAGAAACTCGAATCATTATTACCTCACAGGCCAGTAAAAAAAAAAAGTATTCTTTTCCATTTTAATCTTATTTAGTACACAATGTTTGCCTCTTATTCTTGAAAACAGTTATACTTAAAAACAATAAATGTAATAACAAAAGTTTAGCATAGTTCCACGTTTCTTCAGCTGCCACTCTATCTCTACATTGGAGATGGAATACCATATTTTAATTAAAGAACTTAAGTTTCCATCAAACTGGAATAATCCATGTGTCCAGCAATTTATTACATCTTAAATTGATGTTTAAGGTTTTTCCTTGTAAAGATTAAAAATTTAACTTTAATTAGTCACTTAATTTTATCAAAATACTTTGATATTCTTTCTCTATAAATAATTTTTAAGTATTCTCCATAAATATTATTAATTTGAGGGGTAAAAATGAAATTTATTATTTGATTAAAGATTTAAAAAATGGATTAGTATGGCTTTTAAATGATAGAAGGCCAATCAATAGAAGAAGAAAAATAATGAAAAGTGGAAACATAAAAGATATAATGAATAAATGTAAAAATTAGAATGTTAAGAAGAACTAAGTTCTTCTAAAATAAGCAGCAGGACAATCCTAATAAATAGAGAGATAAAAGACTATTATGTGAAGAGAAGAAAGATTTGCAAAACAATCTTAATAATAATAAGTGCGATGATTAAAGAATAAAGGTGTAATAATGAAGAAGTAAAAGAGTATACAAATAAGAATGCAAAAAAAATAATTATAATTATTAGCATAGATAGCGGTTTTGACCTGTTAAAAAAACGAATTTATGAAAGAAAATGGCGATTTCCTTGTTATATTGTGGAAGATAAGAGAATCTGGCCTTGGGAGGAGAGAGCAAAAAGTTTGAAATGTTAATGGTTGCTTTTTCTGAGTTCTGATTCGACTGGGAAGGACATTTTGGTTGGATTCTCTTGTTCCTGTACTGCCTTTTTTTGATCAAATACTTGTGTTCTTTGGGTCTACTGATCCAAGAGTCTTGTACTACCAAAATAATTTGGACAATGAAAAGAAAAAAAAACAGATTTTCAAAGTAAAAGTCCTGACCCATTAGGATGCCACAAAAGGGAGGTTCATAAAAAGTGAAAAAATAGAAGAGCGTACATGGAAAGACAACATAACATGAAAGGATAATGATATATGAGATTCATATATCACAAACACTTGTTTTTAACCAATATGATGTAATTTTACAAAAAAGTTAGCAAAATAGTCATTTTTTTTAAAAGAAAAAATTATCGAGGGGTAGGTTGTCTATGACACGATTTTATTTTATTGTAAAAGTTTTACGTATATATTTTGAGATTTATTCAAATGAAGTAGTAACATTCCTCTATTATTTAAGTTCAAATTAAATAGACGGAAATATTCAAGTCAAGCATCTAATAAGATGCTTATAAGATTTTTTTTTTTAATTTTGATGTATAGTTTGTTATAACATATTATTTTATTAAACAAATATTTATATTTTATTATCTTTCTCTTAAAATAATCGTATAAAGCAAATAAAAATACTATCATGAGACGTTTCCTCTAATGGAAAAATTACATTATGTAATTTAACAATATTTATATTAAAATTTATTTATAATTTACGTTATTAACTTTTTTTTTCTTTCTTGATTTTGGGTTTAGTGTTTAGGTACAGTCAAATTTATAGCTTTATATTTTTCATTATCTAAAATCAATTGGTAATTTTTATATTTCTAATATATTCTTTCTTTGTAAAATTTAAAAAATTAACTACTATTCTTATCCTTTTTCTAATTGAACAATATTCATTTTTAATTTCATAAATGATATTTTCATATAAAACAAATAATAATAAAATATTGATCACTTTTTTTAAAATAATAAACTATACACCAAAATTCAAAAATAAAATCTTATTACTCTGAAATTGTCTCGCTATAATTTTAATTTGACAAATATGAAATCATATCATACTTTTTACAATCTCTTTATACTATTTCATTCACGCGATTAAATTTTTAACAACGGTCTATTTTGATAATTTTTTTGATAAAATTACATCGTATTAGTTAAAAAATCCCCAAACACTTATTAAACACACTTTTTTATATCTCTTTTTTTCTTTTATTTCTTCATCAAATACATGTTTTTAATTTAACTGTATATAATAAGATATTATTGTTATTAAATGAAAAATCACAACAAAATTCAAGGGTGACGTGTTTATATATATATATATATATATATATATATATATATATATATATATATTAAAAATATTTTTAATTAATTATTAAAATCAATATAAAATAAAAAATACATGTTAATGTAATATTTTTATAATTTCTATTAGACTTAATTAAATTTGATTTAAATTTTAATTCTATATATGGATCTGTGAAAAAATTAAAGCCAAAATTATAATTTGAATTTGAATTCAATTAAATGAAAGTGATGCACAAGTATTATGATAGTATTTAGTTAAGTGCAATAAAACATTTGATGCCTATTTGACAAAAGTCAGAATCTCATAAGAAAAACAATTAGATCAGAGCTGAATCCAGATTCATATCCAACAATGAAGTAGGGAAATTTCCACAACTACAGTGCAAAGGTAATTTATCATAATTTATGTAAAATATTCAAAGTACACATTAAAAGAGAAGAATAATTAAAAGTATAAAAACATATAAGCAGCAAGTGACTTTTTTAGATGACGTGATTTATGGTTTCGTATATTGTCATTAAGAAGAATAACATGTAGTTTAATCAATCTCTTATTGAATATGACAATTGATTTAAAAAATAGTAATAAATATCGAATATAAATTGAATTTCTGAATAAATTGAATTTCTTAATGATTCCAACAACTGAATGGACTTCCAACATTCCATTTAGTTTTTTTTGCGAGTGAATGCACTCTGCCACTGATGCACCGACATCATAATTCATTGTTATATGTTTAATAATAAGTAATTAAGGTTTGAGAGAAAAACACTTTCACGTGTAGAATTTGTCTCATTCCATAAATGATAGTTCTCTCTTCCAGATGGCAAACTCATTGTAAGGGACTGCCCTTAAAATATGGACAGTGGTGGACCCAAATTCGAAGCAGCCAAATAAATATACCTGTACGACTTTATTAATGAAGGAAAATTACATTTTGATAATGAGAGATAATTTTTTAATAATAAAATTATATAATAAAGGATTATGAGTAAATATAAATTTTTCAAAATTATTTTTTTCAATAAAAAATTGTTACTATAAATTTAAGAATTGGCATCTTCACCTTTTCAAGTCTGTTGGAGGACGGACAGAGAGATATGACTTCTGTATTATGAAGGGTGGACAGATGGGTATGGCTACTGTGGTCGGTGAAAAATACAGAAAAAATATTTTAAAAATTATATAATTTAAATTTGCTATAATAATAAAGTGAGTTACGTATTTTTTTCTAATTTTTCTAAATCAAATAACTAATATTGTTTTTTTACTCCCTTTTTCTCTTCTCTTAAACAAAAAAAGGATTAGTGAAGATTTTGGAATGTGAAAAATGGTGTGCCTGCAGGAGTGTTTTTGTTGCCTTGGTGTTTTTATATACTTTTATGAGACTGTATAACTAACAGAGGTTATCTGTTAACTGTAATTTATGATTTTGTGTTCCAATTATGATGAATTTGACCTTTCAAAATAAAATCTTTTGGAAGAAATATTCAACATGGAACGCAATGTTTTACTCATATTAATAAAAAAATGCGTTTTGATATTCTGACGTTGAAATCAAACTTAACCAAATTTTATTAATGTCATAGGTTGAAGTATTCTCCTTTGCGATATTTGAAAAACAAATATTCTGGATAATTTTTTTAATAAGTATATGTAAGAGAAAAATAAATAAATCCAAGAAATAAATTATTTTCATCTATATAATTTAAAATTAAATGTTCTACTTCACGTTCTAAAAAAGTTTTCTTAATATTTAACTTCTCATGTCCACTTGTAAACTATTCTATATATTTCTTTTTTTATAATTTAAGAATTAAATGTTAATCTTAATTAAAAAAAATCATAAACTATAAAGTAAATCAAACTTAGCCAAAATATAGCTTCACAATGGTTTTATTCAAAAATTACAATAAAAAGAAAGGATGAAGGAGCAATGAACCAAATAATTGATAATCATTTTCTGACCAATTAATCTGATGATGATACATAATTTAATTGTTTTTTTCAGATTGATGCAGCTGTGAAAAGTGGGCATCATTATAGGCTTAAATATGTAGTCCATAGCGTTTTCTTATTTCTTTTATTTTAATTTTTGTTAATACTTTTATGTTTTTAAATTTTTAATTTTAAGACTGTAAATTTTTTATGTATTGAATGAAAAACCAAAAGACCATTTTAAGTAACATTCATAATTTAAGTACATAATACTTTTTCTAAAAAAAGTTATAAAATATATGTTATTTATCTACTCTAGAATAGATGGTAGGGATAAAATTAATGATTTAAATTTTGAAAAGATTGAAAAATATATTTTAGATAAATTAAAATAAAATTCATGTACTTTATAACTTAAAATTAACCCTTTTTTAAAGCGATTATTAAAAAATTATAAAGATTAAAATAAATATGCTTTAATTTATTGAGAATAAAAACCTATTAAATTATAACTAACAATTTTATGGTGTTATTATATTTCGTAAGATAGTGATCTATCTTAAAGGCTTGGCCAATAAGAGTTATTTGCATGTTTATATGTTTAATTTTCAATGCATACATAAGTTTAAGTTTAAGAAAAGTACTTTCTCTCTTCTAAATTTAATCATGTCACTTGTGATTGTTGTTTAAAAGAAATTTTACATCTTGTTACAAAATATAGCAGAACTTTTGTGATACATATTTCTGCAGTTCTATTTTATTTTATTTTTTTAATTTTTTTGTATAAAAGTCAATAAATGTAATATACTTTTCATTCAAAAAATATAAATATAGAAACTTTTCTTCTAAGTTTTCTTTTTCATTTTTGCATCATAATAGTATATGTGTAAATTGGATAAATATAAAAATAATAATAATATAATTCACACAATTATGAATAATAATGTTATCTCACACTTTAAAAATTGTAAATAACACAATTATGAATAATGATGTTTTCTTTTACCAATTCGACAAGTAGAATTAAAATGGAAAGAATTGACAGGAACTGATATAGATGAATGGATAGAGGGCTGCCATCATTTAGAAAAAGGAAAAGTAAGAGTGAAATAAAGAGGGTGAAGATAACAATAACTTTTTAGATTCTGATTTGTTTCCACTCCAAACAAATTCCACTCCCATTTTACAATCCATTCTATTTCTTTTATATTAAATGATTTAATTTATATTTTAATTAAATAACTTAACTTCTTATATTATTATTTACAGTTGTTATTAGAATGTGAGATAGAAAAAGTGGTGTTAAAACATCTTCATACTATCTTTATGCAAACTTTTGAGATGCCCATTGCTCTTTATTAAGTCAAGAGTAGTTGTCATAAATGGTTAGGCGTTGGTATTTCTCAATTAAATTTAAATGTTGGGATTTGATTTTCATTAAAAGGTAAAATTATGATAACAATATCATCTTATCTTTAAACAAGTTGATTTAAGATAAAAAAAAATTAAGTATCAAATAGAAAGAAAAAAAAAAAGTAAACTTTTCAACTTAGATACGTACAAAAATCATCATAGTTTAAATAACGCATTGTTTTCCTTTAAAATTAAAATTCAAAGATTTATGTCATTTAATATAATACTTTAAAGTGAAAATTTATATTCAATGTATTGTTATATTTATATTTAAAATTCGGTTGTTTTCTCATAGATTTGTCTTATATATATATATATATATATATATATATATTATTTTATGTTAATTATTAAACGATATAGTATTATGAAGTATATAAAACATTTTTTTTATTTAAAGACTAAAGTTTGAAGACACTTTAATTTTTTTAAAGGATATTTGTTCAGACAATAATTTTTTTAAGATAATATTATTAAATTCAATCACCGTATTTAATTTATTATCATTTTTTATTTAATAATTTCAAAACTATAAATTTAGACAAAAATATTTACAACGATATATAATAAGATTTTCCAGTTTAGTATGCCTAACTTGTTTCCTATTCTATTCTTAATAATATAAAATTTACAAGGACATGAATTTAAAAAAGGAAAAATAAAAGAACATTAAAATATAGTGGAAAAAAATTAGTAACGAGGAGAAATTCGCACATAGATTAAAAAGAAAATAACTGTTAATATTTTAGGTACAATTAGATTGTAAGAGTTTATAATAATTGATGGCATATAATTAATATTTTTTATTAGAACGTAACTTCAATATAATATAAATTAATAAATTATTTTATTAATTTATTTTCATACGACAAATAAAATCACAAAAATAAAAATAATACGAATAAAAGATAATATATATATATATATATATATATATATATATATAAAATATAAAAAAAAAATAAAAATACACAGATAAGATC
>Ga0209700_100177_pt1 | contig 101781 bp, 52 predicted proteins | sample SiratroredBW_FD_187528 | JGI IMG/M metagenome (GOLD analysis project Ga0209700, IMG submission 187528) | Root nodule microbial communities of legume samples collected from California, USA - Siratro red BW (SPAdes) (version 2) | ecosystem: Host-associated > Plants > Roots > Nodule | place: USA...
GGGGGGGGGAGGGGGGGGGAGCGTGGCGGCGGCGGCGGGAGTGTCGGAGGAGGGGAAGATGAGGCGGTTGAGATCGGAGGGGAAGGGGAAATCGGCATTGGTGTGCCAGGAGGGGGTGTCGGCGGCGGCGATGAGGGAGTCCATCCAGTCGTCGGAGTCGAAATCGGAGAAGCGGAAGGGGGCGGGGGCGGGGGCGGATTGGGGGTCCGGGAAGTGGAATGGGGGATCGGGTTGGAAGGGGTCGGGGAAGTCGGTGGGATGGAGAGGGTAGCCGAGTGAGGGAGTGTTGTTCCATGGAATTGGATGGAGTGAGAGAGGGTTGAGATGGTGTTGGTGGTGGTGGTGGTGGTGGTGTGGGTGGTGCTGCTGGTGCTGTTTCTGCTGCTGCTGCTCCTGCTGCTGCTTCTGCTTGATTACTTGCTGCGCAATGGCCATGAGATTCCCACTGTCTGCACACATGTAAGCCATTCCCTCTTCTCCTCTGCAAATCACATCACAGCATTTCATTTACAGGTTTCAGAGTCAGTGTGTATGTGAGAGAGAGAAAAGAGAGAGTGAGTGAAGTGAAGTGGGGGTGGGAGTAGTAGAAGCCTACCTATGTATGCAATAATATAAATACAAATGGAGGATCCGTTAACTGGGTTGGGTTGTAGAAAGTGTGAACTGAACCAAAGAAAAGAGAGTAACTATACTGGGTGAGTGATTGAACCGTTGAAGCGATGAGAGAGCCAAGAAACAAGGCAACCTAGAACGACAACCTGATTAAAGCCATTTCAAAAAGACGCCATCCCCATGGTCCCACTTTCATTTTTTTCATTTTATTCTTACCTAATATTATTATTATTTATTTCACTTCAATTTTTATCAAATCTCTCACTTACTAAATCAACATTTTTTCAATTTATTCCGATCTAATACTGTAAAGTTTGGAATTGTAGTACTAATTTGGAAAATTAAAGAAATCATTATTACAGTCATTTTATTATTCCCTTATTTGTTTCGCAAAGTACTATTTTTTATGGAAACTCACGTGATCCCGCATGTGACTTCACTTCTAGTTATCCAATCGATTCCGTCTTCACCACATGCAATGCATTATTTTGCATACAGTTCTATCGGATCACTGACAATCTCCCTAACCCACACAAGGCCGAAACAAAGTTTTATGCATATCTAATCTCACTCTCGTATTTAACATAATTAAACCTTTGTTAAAATATTATTACTATTATTTCCTCATTTTAGATTTTATACATACACATATTTTACATGCACATTTTTCATTGCAATTTTCTTCACCTTTCAATTCATCAAGATTCATTTTACGTTTTCTGAAACAAGGCAATGTTTGATTCTATTTTCTAAAAGGATATCTTCTTGGTTTTTACTTAAAAAAACGTGTTGAATGTGATTATTGTCTGCCTAAGTATGGTTGTGTTTGGATATATTTTTACAAAATACACTCAGTTTGTTGTTTTAGTTCATATTTCGTATGTTGTTAAATGTTGTCTTATTGTTTTACATTCGAACTGTATGGAAATAACAGACTCTTAAGTCTTGTCAAAACAAATATAGCTTCACACTTCGTTTGTTTCAGCCCGCACGAAAATGAGGTGCATAAAATCATTTAAAAACAATCTCAATATTTCAAAAATAATTAATAACATTTAATAGTATTAAATTGTATATATAGAGTTTTAATAGCTGGTCCAGTTGACAGGCGCATAGTCCTCATTCACTTAATTTTTTTCCGGCATTTTTATAATTTAATAGAAAAAATGTGAATAAATACGAAAAATGTTGAAAAAACAGTATTGCTCTAACATTAGTAGGTCCAGCTGCCACGACACTGTACACATGTCAGGTCACAGCAGCAAAATAGTGTGGCAGCACTGCAAAAATTTAAAGTACTGTTGGTTCAATTTGTTAATTTAGTAAATAAAATATTAAATTTCTAAAAAATGTAAATAAAATTGGTAGAAGAGAAGATAAAAAACCGAAAAAGGGAGTGTGGGGTGTTAATTTTGAGGGCGGTTGGGTGGGCCCACAGGGTAGAAGGTAGTATTAGGAAAGGTGGGGCCCAGGTGTTTTGGACCAACGGAAGTGGAAATATGGCGAAACGGAATGGAAAGCAGCGGTGCAGGATATTTTGACGGGATTTTTCATTCATTATCTCTCACTTTCATCTCATCTCATTCTCCGTGTATTCCACTAATCCCACGTCACCACCCAGTCAACTCCCTATAGTAATCATCATTTCATGCCCCCAGTTTCAAATCTTTTTTAGTTAATCTTAATTACCCTTCTAATTCAAAACTAATCAACGTTTCCCTTCTTTATTAATAATTAATCACTCTAGGGTTTACAAAGACGTCTTTCATTGAAATTGATGATGGTGAGAACAGAAACTACAAGTGGACAAAATTAAACGTCTCTGTCTGAGTCAATGGTAGGATGATTAGACAAGAAATCAAAGCCAGCCATTCTTTGCTTATCTTTAAAACCTAATAGGCCCACCCTTAATTATCCACACCTTTTTTCCCCAACTTAAAAACGCTTCAAAATAATTTTTTATACCTTTAATTCATGCCAAAAATATTTCATTCTCCTATTTAACCACATTTAATTCTTTATTATCATATTTTATCCAACTATCAATGCATGTTACATTGAGTTTATTTTTGAAAATAAATATGTGTATCACATTTTCAAAATCAAAATTTTAGATAATAAATGGGCTTTTCTTTAAGATGACATTTCTTTATTAGTAATTTTATAGAAGATACGAGTGCATAAATCAAATTAGATTATCTATAAGTTTAAAATTAGTTTGTGGGTAAATTCAAATTCAAATTTTAAACAAGTTTATATGAAATAAGTTTTAGTTTTAGTTTGTATTCTTTTTTTTTTATGTTTCTATGTTAAAAGTACTTATGTATTTGTAGGCACACAAATTAAAGGTGTTTATTGTTATACAAATAAAAAAAATCTTCAAAAATATAGACAATGTATCTTTCACATGTTAAACAGAAGAGAAATGTTACAGAATACAGAAGATGTATTATCTTCATATTGCAAACATAAAGATGAAAAAACCTCATTCCCTTCACTTTTTCAACTTATAACAAAATGATCTAATTATCATATATTTAAATATTAATTTTAGGAAAATAAGTAGAAAAACATAGAAAGGGTTTGTGTGGATGGTAAGAAGAGCATGCTAGAATGGGTGATAGAAAATGATAGATGGTGGAGAAGGAATTGACAAGTCGATCTTAGCTCTTGTTTTTGTTTATGCAGTGCCAATGCATGCATCATACAAATCAAAGCCGCCATATAAGACACACTATCCCTATGAAGGCACACATAATTTTTTGTCACGTCTACTATTACCACTGTTGGATCCTTCGTTCTAAGCCTTCTTGTGGCAGACCCAGTTTCTGCTTTCGTCTCTCTCACACAACCAACTCTTCATTCATCTATCATCACCCTGCAAGAAAAATCCAAAACGCTTACGCAATTACAATATGTAACAGTAACACAATCTCCATTTCCCTTCTTTGGTCCAATGCTATCGACACAAGGATTGGTTACGTTGCTGTCCATGGAGGTTGGGGTCACATTAAGTAGACAAAATAATAGGCCTTATCATTGGAGTTCAACTAGCTAGTGACCAGGCATTCCCACCACCTTCTATGTACAAACATTTTTTAATTTATAAACATATATTTCACATCGATCAGTAATGAGATTAATAATCTATAAATAGATATAAACTTATTTTAAAAATCAATTTTGTAAAATTTACTTTCTTATGATATGAAAGTTTATTTTTTAGAACCAATTAAAGTTGTGGTCTTGAGAAATGAGGACAACAACATTCAAACTCCAGTCAAAGTGGTCTATTCTCAGAACTATTTTGGTTCATTAGCCCCTCATTTCACAATCTACACCTATACTCTAAGAACAAGTCTGGACCCAGTCATAAATGAAAAAAGTGCACACACACACAACAACACAAGTTACTCATTTTCTGTCCAAACACACACAAAACTAAAGAAAAGAGAGGAAAATTAACGAATTACTATGTTTAATCCCCATGTAGTGCACCCAGTGATATTAAATATGTTACAATTTTCTTGGTGCTATAGCTCCTTCAATGATGGCTACCAAGACATTGCTTTCTTTTCATATTTATTCATGTATTCTTTGTGAATCATCTCTTTCCCTGTGTTATATATTAATAGGGGCACACACATACACACGTACTTGGGTCAAATTTGCAGTGAAGCGCTTTGTTGAAGAAATGGCATAGTTGCACAAAAGAATGGAAACATGCAGGGGACAGAAGCTGTTTTTAGTTGGACTTTTGGAAGGAGAAAAAGACGTTGTCATATGATGATGATGGTAAGAGCCACCCTCACTTTGACAACTACGTAATTCCATCACCTACTCATTGCCTTCTTCAATTTGTTATATCTATCTTCTCTTTTAAATCTAAATCAAATATTTCCCTCCACTATCTCTTACTGATACGTTTTTATTTGTTCCAATAGTTAGCCATATGTGACAATTTCAGAGAGAAAGAGAAAGTTGAAGGCTTGTACATAGAGATTACATGTAAGTATGGAGATTTTGCATAACTAAACCAGTATGATATTATTATATGCAGAGTGAGTGTTAAGTATTTAAGTGTGAGACTAAGTCTCTTATGGAGTAAAAATGAAAAATTTAAATAATATATAAGAAAAAAAAAACTTACGGACCAAATATTTTAAAATTTTAAATTGAAAGTGATATCATTTTCTTGTGTAGATTTGATTTAGTTTTTATTCATGTGAGATCTCTTCAATTTTATCTCTCCAAATTACTTAACATATATAATATAATAATAAGCTTAAACTGCAAAAAAAACACTTAAATTTATTCTTGATATTCCCTCGTCAAGGAAAGCATTCTATTTTCACAATGCAAAAAGTGAAGAAATAACCGTTACCAGTTACCATAAACTAAAAATTAGTTAATTAATAACTTATACGGAAACAGTGGTGGAGCCATGCTTATGTTGATTTGAGGGGCACAGGCTCCACCCTAGTTGTTCTTTTACTCAAAGTGTTGCATTCAGAAGATTATTATCTGAAGGCATTCACAAAAATAATTGTTACTTTAAAACATGGTATCTAAATTAAAACAATAAAGTGTTCTTTTTCTCTAATTCAATTGGCAAAGTTATTTGTTGTTTGTATCTTTTGGCATGTTTTGGTGTCCATAACAGAGATTTATTGGACTTTAATAATAATTATAGTGTCCGTTCCGATCTAACACTGCACGGGAACTCAAAGATAGTGAACCCACAACAAATCTGAAACTTTATAAATTATCTAACTAATCTGATTTAAAATGTCACTAACTTTGGAAAAAAATGCACTGACCTAGCATTGTTGTAACCCCTGCACTTAAAATGTTGGGCACCAACTACAACTTTAATTAAATGCATACACATGTTAGTTATTTATATACTTTAAAGTCAAATGTGCTTGAAAATAAGTTAAAACTTATCTTTGTATGAAACTTTCTTTTCATTAGTTATGTTTGTGGTTCAATGAAGAAAATCTCTCAAGAATATATCTAGTTGAATTATTTTTGAATGATTTGTTGTGTTTTAGTTTGTCAATCCATACGAGTCTCACTATCATTTTATTTAAGTAGTGTATATTCATAATTTAAATATTATTATTGAATTATTGTATTTCATTTAAGCAAATATGTTACTAGTGTAAGTATTTTAAGTGAAAAGGAGTATAACAAATGATTATAACATATTTATCTTGAGGATAATGATACTTTTATCCAAATACTTTAAATTTATTTTATGCTGACTTGCAATATTTAGCAGTTTAGATTACAATATACAATTATTTATTTTTATTGAAATATATTTATATTGTCTATAGAGTTCCTTTTATTAGAAGTTTTAGTTAGTGTCAAAACAAACAAACAGTGCATTAAAAAAATAAGTATATTCTACATTAATTTACGGATTTTAATTAATCTTTTTTTTTACCTCAAACGTAAATAATCTTTTTTAATTAATCTTATTTTCAAGGTTATTTATATTTATTTAAGATGTATGACATAATTTAACCAAAATAACTAAAACAAATTATATTGAACTATTGATTTAAATGCACATTAATGTATTCTTCCTCAACATCATGTATTTTCTTGGTCTTCTCACGGACTTTTTTTTGCTGTAAAATTAAAAAATATTGATACTAGACTAAAAAAAAAAAACACTATTATTTTGTTTAAAATGAAAAGGAAGAATAATTCATAAAAGAAATATTCTTGTACCCAAACTGAAAATTTGATAAAATGCAGTGTTTTTGGAGAGCATGGGTGTGAAAATCAATTTTGGAGCGAAACAGAAACAGCATTACGTATAGTTGTTGGTCTGAGTGAAGAAATTGTCACTCAGATCTGCACCGTTCCCTCGCCAATCCAATTTGTATCGTAGATTCGTAATTTTGTTCGCACATTTCGTGCCCTAGGCCATGGGAGATGAAGACGACGACGAGGTTCTCGGTTGCGCCACCACCGCTTCCGGCCAATCCGCCTCCAACAACAGCTTGCCACCTCCCGCCGACAATACGCTACTCAAATTGAACCATCTCGACTTACACGCTGATGATGCTGGATCACAAGCGTCTGTGCTCTCTATTCTATTCTCTTCCTATAATGATGTTAAGTTTTGTGAATTTTATTTCTATTATCTCAAAACTCAATTTGATTCTCACCGCAGTGGCAAGAAGAAAAAGAGAGGCCAACGCGCAGTTGGACCTGATAAAACTGGAAGAGGTCTCCGCCAATTCAGCATGAAAGGTAATTTTCGTCTCTTCAATTTGTTTTCTGGATTGGACCTTTTTTAGTTGCTTACTTTTCGCTATCGAGTATTGAATGTGAAATTTGCGATAATAGTGTTTGGAATTGGATTTTTCTGCTTCGCTGGTAGACATTATTTTTGTAGGTCGTGTTGATAATTTTCGTTCTGGCTTGCTTGCTTCTCATTTATTGTTGCATGTCTCCAGTATGTGAGAAGGTAGAGAACAGGGGAAGAACAACTTACAATGAGGTTAGGTGGTTACTTTAACTCATTTTTTGCCACATCTGAATTGATAGCTCGCTTTAGTTTTTTCTGTATCATGGAATATAATTTGTGTTCTTGCATTAATTTATTTCTTGAATTTTATTTGATTATTTTAATATTATAGGTGGCGGATGAGCTTGTTGCTGAATTTTCTGATCCAGCCAATAGTGAATTAACCCCTGATCAGGTTTTCTCTCCATCATATAAAAAATTTCAATATTATATGCCATTCACAAATTGAAGATTTAAAAGAGTATTGTGGACTTACTTTTGGGGGTGAACATTTGTCAGCAACAATATGATGAGAAAAACATCCGTCGAAGGGTCTATGATGCTCTGAACGTTCTCATGGCGATGGACATTATTTCTAAGGATAAAAAGGAAATCCAATGGAAGGGACTTCCTCGTACTAGTGTGAATGATATTGAAGAATTAAAGGTTTGTCAACAGTCTGGAGTTGTTTAGTCTGCTCAATTTGGATTATGCTTTTCCTGCTGTGATGTTGTGATCTGTAAATGTACGTGATTGCAACAGACAGAGCGTCTTGGGCTCAGGAATAGAATTGAAAAGAAAACAGCCTATCTGCAGGAGCTGGAGGAGCAAGTAAGTCCGGCCCACTCTATAAAAGATTTAATGTAGGAATGAATTTGTGGATGGTTTTCTCCCTTTGAAATATGGACTTGTTGAAGATCCTAACAATTTACATATGCTTTGGTTTAGTTTCTGTTTGCTAATTACTTGTATTGTTATGTCAAGTTCGTAGGCCTTCAGAAACTTATTCAACGAAATGAGCAGTTATATAGCTCAGGCAATCCTCCCAGTGGAGGTGTATCTTTGCCTTTTATTCTGGTACAGGTATATCATCACCCCATTATCTCTTGTATATTATATTTAATGTCTGTAATCACACCAGTGGAGGGGTAGAGAATGTTGCTCAAGTTTACCTTGAATATTATATTTAATTATGAAATCTTTGCTACTGCATCTGTGATATTAAGTAGAAACTGGCTCATCAATTATAGACAGCAAGCTTCTGTTAAACCGAAAAGGAGTACAAATAATTCCCTGGACGTTCCCACAAGAATACTAATTCCCTCTCAATTCACACAATAAAATCTCCCCTTTCAACTTATTTTTCTGATTTATAGGCAACGTGCCTCATTTTTCTAAATATCTTACTTTCTAATTAACTCTCTTTTCTGCTACCTAACAATGTTACTAACTATTGTGGTTAGTTACCTATTAAGCAGCATAATGAATTCGCTAGAAATATTTGTCACCTTTTCTGTGGGTGTTCATTTAAATTTGTCAACTGAATGTAAATTCTGCATAAACTATATGGTAGAGGAATATTTTCAACTCGTATATTAAGTTCACCTAACTCAGTTTGCCTTTATATCTACTGAAGGCTTTTATTGGTAAGTTCAAGTTCACCTTACTCAGATTGCTAACTTGATAATTTTAATGAGGAATCTACACACCCTACTGTGATTTGGCTCTTCATGGTATTGCAACTGAATTAATTAATCTCATATTTGAGGTCTTTTAAAACTGCAGACACGTCCTCATGCAACTGTAGAAGTGGAAATATCAGAAGATATGCAGCTTGTTCATTTTGATTTCAATAGGTAAGAAAGCTACTATTGCTTCACTTGGCATTCTTTCCAAATGATGTTTTCAGTTGCCTAATTTAGTAATGTCATAAAGTCAGGGACGCTCAAACTAGTGCGTCCTATTTTGGTCAAACAGTCAAACACCATGGCTAGTAAAAGAATTTTCTGGTAGAGAAGTTGGGAAGTGGTTGTGGTTGCGGTTGCATAGTTTTTGTCCCGTGTTGGGAAATGTATCATCCACTAACTATTTTTGTTTTTTCTTCTCTCTGTAGTACTCCTTTTGAGCTGCATGACGACAATTATGTTCTCAAGGCAATGAAATTTTGTGAGAGACCACAGGAGGATAATACGACACACAATTTTACCAATGTAGGTGAAGGTTCTAGCATGTCAGGCTTGTGCCAACCACAGGCTCCTCCTACAAATCTAAAAGTGTCAAATAGGCCTCCAACATCACCTCCTCTCCCTGGCATATTAAAGGCAAGGGTTAAGCAAGAGCATTAATCTGTAAGTTTATCATATTTTGTTGTCTTATGTAAGCATGGTTGTATATTTTGTAGAGAAATTGGCTTCAGTTGGTAGACCGTCATAATAGTTATTCATCAGTACAGCCAAATCATTCTGTAGGTTAGAAGCAGACCGGTATGTCTTCTTTATTCTTAGCGGTAGACTTTGGCACCCTCTTTGCTCATCATCCATCATTTACTACCTTAATTTTTTGATTTCCGACATATTTTCACTGTAATTTTCCCGTCTCATAAATTGGTTTGTGGCAGTCCATAGATCACGGAACGGAACCCAACAGCATAGGATTAATTTTTAATTTTCTGTTTTATAGTGTACAGTTTTCCTGCTTATTTGGTATCTGGACCAATGCTATTGTTTGTTTTGTAGCATTCGCCTGGGCCCTCTTGCTAATTCAAAATAAATTTGATGGAAATCTTGCGTCTTACGCTCATTATTCTTTTAGAAGACGATTAACAGAAAAATTGATTTATGTCATATTTAACTGAGCGTGTCTAGAATCTTATTCGTGCGTGTTAGCTGTGTAGTGGCGGTTTTGTTAACAGTAGTTCTAAATTCATCTGCGAAAAATTTAATGGAATGTATTAGTTAAACCGGGAATGCGAAAATTTTATCCTGATTCTTGAGGAATAATTGATGTCAGTCGCATTGATGCTTCTTAGTGGGTAGAAAGGTATTTTTGTGTATACAAGCCCATGTAAAATGTGTCCATCTCTATCTTGATAGCCGTTATTTGGGTGTTTTGTTTTCCATTTACTAGTATTACTGTATATGTAAACGAAAAAGTGCCTTGATATGTTTGGATAAACGGCTTTTTGAGGTTATTTCATCAGGAAAAAGACATGTACTGATTAAGAGCAATGAATATTCTTGTATACATAATCATTATTTTCATATTTTGTTTACCAACATTAGCTAAGTGAGGTTTTTTTAGTGTCAATCACATGAGACATACAAAACTTGAATATGATTTTATTGTGGGAAAAATTTAACATGGTAGAGTTGATAAGGTTTACTTAGTGTGTATAGTTTCCATTTTTTGGGGACTGTAATGGATTTGGTACTCGTTAAGTATTACTATACGTCGAGATATCGAATGGTTTACCGTGTTTGTTTCTGCATCAAAGACGCACTCACGTCAAAGTAATTGATACATGCAACCAAACATGTGCTTAGTGTGGGTTTCGATATGTTTTCAACGAAGGAAATCACGTTCAAGTTTAAAACTGGTGGGGACCAGGAAAAATTCTCATTTTCAGGAGAAAATAAAACTGAGATTGTGAAAGGTGAGAAGAAAAAAATAGGTTATAGTATGACTTTTCAAGATAATAATTTTATCGTGTCTCAGCACATACTTACGAGAAATATTTAGTGAAAATATAAAATATTTATAGAAAAAGATGGTTATTTAGTTTTTATATTTGAAATAATTTAAACCACTAATAAAATGTATTTACTGTTCATAAAAGGAAAGTTTCGTATTAAAATTTTTTATGCTATTCGTGAAATACAGCATGGAATGTTTAAGAATACGATAATTACTTCCAGTAATATGTACATAATATTTAGATTGAAAAGTAATTAATATTTTTATTTTAGAAATTATTAATTTTAATATGTATTTTTCTCTTATTTTTTTGTTATTGTTATGTTTTTGAACGTTATCATGCACTACATTTTCCTTTATATAAGAATATAATTTAAACTAAGAATCATCACTATTTTTTTCTCATTGATAGGTAGATAGAAAATACGTATCACTATTTTATACACACACAAAATACGTAACGCTACCTTGTTTGGATGGAGTTATTGTTGTAAATGTATTTGACAATTATTAATATAATCCAGAGGTATAAGTAGGGAACAAGGCGTTTCTTATTATAAACTACTTTTGAGATAATTGAACTTTTTAACGACGAATCTTGCAACTACTTTTGAGCTCTTCTGCTGGTTTCTCCCCAGCAAATCCAGCATCAACCCATGCAGAGTACCCTCCTCCCATATTCACAATATGTTTAAATCCCTGCGTTTATAGCATCATATGTTATGTGTTGTTTATATTCTTTAACTATAACCCGTAATGAGCAATCACCAAAAAATTAGATGGATTTTATTCTTATCATTGTAAAACCGTGAATCAATTGAGACTAATTAGAAACTTACCGAATCAAGCAAGTCAACGCTGGCTCGGAGTGATCTTCCTCCACTATTGCAACCCTTAATTTGTCATCCATTATCACAAATCAGCGTTTAGAAACTTTGTGTTTTGTTGTTTCATATTCAGAGACTTAAAAGGCAACATGTTTCTTACCACAATTAAATGATCCTCATTCTTGCATATTGCTGCCACCCGTTCAACAAAATCTGGATTTTTCACCCGTCCTGTTCATTTGCAAATAAGAAAAAATGTCAATCAAGAAATGTTTGCCGGGTGAAATACAAAATATATGTTTGCAAAGTGTTAAATTCATATTTGATGAGAGAACCACCCCATATTTTGATACTTTTTGGCTGCCCCTTTAAACTCACTTTACCTGCTTCTGTGATGAACATGTAGGGGACATTATAAGCATTCTCAACATGGCTTTTATTGAATTCCTCAACCGACCTATTTTAAAGGCAAAAGACAAAACATCGATTAGTTCCCTAACAATTTAAAATAGAGAAGGAAACTGGAGAAATTTAAACCTTTTGCTACCTCACATCCAGATAACGATAACCTGATGAATTTAGTAGATCTTTAGCAGCATGAACATCTACGGTTACAACACTTTGATGACTGCAAATAGGGATAAATCAGAACGGTTAGCCATATTCTACAAGCATATAGAATAAATGTATTAATCAAACTCTTATTTAAGAAATGCAGTTGATCATACTTAATGAAATAAATTTCATTTATCTTATTTTCCTCTGCTTATAAATTCTTACAGAAATGTTTTCCTAAAGTGATTCATATTCAGAAACACTTACTCCTTGGGGGCATCCATTCCTTTCTCTATTTGCAGACTTTACATCCAATGCCAAACTTGTACGTGAAGTGCATTTGTGAAAACCTAGCTTTGCTCTGGTCAGTGGTGTCACTAAGTTGACCTTTTCATTGATATACTTTTTTTGTTACAAGTATTGTCAGTTGCACATTGAAATATTCACGAGCATGTGGCGTGCAAGCCATTTGTGCAAATATTATAATGGCAACAACCTCATAGTTTCCATTTTTTTTTTTGTTATACACCCACTAATTGTGATCTGGTATTTGATCCCACCACTATTGAAGCAAAATAGCAGTTGACATTTTTTTGTTTGTTTAGGTTATGCCAAACATCATGGACAATTATTTCGGTCAAACAATATAGGGTTTATTCAACTTGTATGTATTCTTCATCTTTTGCCTTATTAAAGGATAAGGTATTTTATTTATACTGTGCAATAATAAGTTATTTGATGCAAAGTACTTTTACAGTCACTATCTTAAAAACTATAGCAAAAAATATTTTTAATTTATTAATAATACAAATATTCGTGCTAACAATATATATCTATTAAATTCCTTATTAAACCACATATCCACTCTCATTTTATAATTTTCTGATGTATGCAGTAATCCAAGTAAACTGTTGACGCATGAATATGATGAGGGATTTTTCTTCCTGAACCTCCAAAATTTCTTGGCGCACCCACCATTTTCTAAGTGACCATTTTATCCTTTTTTTAAAGTGACTTTCGTAAGATTTCTAGAGCTAGATTTTCAGAATGAAATTTCCAAAAATTGCACGAAAAGATTTTAGAATAAGCCTTCCAGAATAAGATGTTTAGAATAAATTTTTTTAAATATATATAATACATTATAGAGTGTATATTTTAGAAGAAGTTTTTCGAAAAAAAAAAAGATTTCCAAAACAAGTGTTTTTCGTTCTTCTTTTTCTTCCTCTAGCGGTTCTCTCTCTATTCTTCTTCTTCTGTAATGATAATGGTACAACAGCAGTGACGGTGGTGGGATGCAGTGAAAGAAAAGCTGATCGAGAGCAATTCGGTCATTTCATCCAAGTATGGGGTGCAGGAAGCAAAAGCCTCTTCATGAGATGTAATTTTTGTTATTGCCTAACCTTCACTGGTCCATTTGATGGGCCAACAGAGCATGGGCCAGCCCATTCGAATAGTGGGAATAGGCCCGACAACTTCTTGAACGTTCTGTGCCTAGCTTGTGTCTTTTGCGCACGGAGGGTGTGGGTTTCAATTCAGAAAGAACATAGAATACGATTTGCGATTCCTTCATTTCCCGTGTGATTCATTGATCTGATAATCGAGTTGTGTGATCGGATTCGGGAGATGGCGTCTAGTGTTTTGAGGAACCTCATGAGATTGTCGTCGTCTAGGAACACGAGCACGAGAAGTTTCAGCCTCGTAACCTCTCAAATCAGCAACCACACCGCCAAGTGGATGCAGGTACATCAATCACAACCAAATATCAATTTATATCAAAATCACCTGACGCTTATTGCTCGCATATCCCGAACAAAGCATCTTCTGTTTCATCAAACTAAATCTGGAAACAATTTAGGTTATTACTCGTTTTTATTTGCTACCTACTATTTATTGGATGCTAGCTACATAATTTGTTTGATAGAATTTGTGAAATGCCTACGGTTATTTTCCTTTTTACTTTCATTGTTGTTTTAGGTTTGCTCTGGTATATAAAAAATTTGTGGATATGCGCAATTTTGTTCCTTTTATCTTACAACTTGATGGAATAGAATCAGAGATATAAAGAAACATCAGCGATGGCTCAATTACAGATCATTTGTAGTAAATTGGTTTGGATGGAAAAATATTCCAAGAGGCTTGCTAAGTAAATTGTGCTGAGAAAATCTGCATTCGGAGGGAGGAAAACTTGTAGCAGCAGAAAGTGGGAATTAACGTTTGAACGTAGTCTGAGGAAAGGGATCTACCGTGCCGACTGTGAATTATTGTAGGTTTTCTTGTTTAGGGAATGGTTACTCACCCTTCAGATCTGTCCCTAAGGGTGAGCATGATGCAGTTTTGATGAAAAAACAGAACCAATTGGAAAATATCGGGAAAAACAATTGGGTTCTGTACTTCAGCTAGAATACGAACAATTCCAGTTTATTTTGGTTTGGTTAAGACTTGATATTATCACTTTTTCAAGAGTAGGTAATAGATGAATGACAATTATAATGCAGCAAAACTCAATAAAAAAGCTGAAAATACCCAGCCATTTTGCTTTATAACAATCACAATACGGTTGATGGGTTCCTTGTAAGACTAAATGATGACTAGGAATGTAGGGTTGATTAGTAGGAATGGATGGCAATGACGTGAATGCAGCACTACTCAAGAACACGATGATAGTAAATAACAACCACCTAGCTTGATTGAACAAAATGCAACGATCAGTTTACAATGGAAATTTTGAACAGTTGATCAGCGATATAGGCAACTTCTAATGATTGAACGTGGTGATAGTGTCAAACAATTTAACCATGTGACAATGGATTCAAACAGTTTAATGTGGCGGTGGTAGAGCTTTGAGGGTGAACAAAGAGTTAAACATTTGTTCCATTGAATGATATACTACGACCCAGCTTTTATGTCCCGATATACTGAGTAGAGAAACTTCTAAGAACGAGATAGAGAGGTGTTAAAAAATTGGATTCTACAGCTCTGAAGATATCTCTACCTGGTAAATTTTGGTCTGCGGTAGATAATTAAATTGAATTGTTTTATTCCTAATGAACTGAATTGAAATTGGTTGGTTGGATATTTTTTGTATTCTGCTTCTATATGGACCAGTTTAAAAATTTGATTTGGTTTATCTTTATTTTCTCGCCTACCCCATCTATATCTATTCAGATGCCTTAGTTTGTTTCTTTGAGGTTTTATCCACTTCTATAATGTGAACGCTGACAACTCTCAAGGTTTTTTGAGATTGCACAAACATTCCTGTATTTTAACATTTACAGAATCTCTTATAAGGAGACAGGATATAATGTTTTTCTAACAATTAAGGAGGACTAATGTAATGTATAAGGGGTGTCACTAAAATATTTTTCAAATAATTAAAGGATTAATGCAGTGATAAAAAAATTGGAAGGTTGCGCAATTCACAAATGGACGGGAAGTGCTAATGGACGGTAAGTGCTAATGTTATTTACTCATATCTAAAATAAAGAGGACAGTGGCTAACTGACTACAGTCAGTTAATAGCAGTACCTCCTTTCCAGTATCAAGCTTAGCTTATAGGAGTTGGTCTCGTCGACTGAAATCTTGAGGAATTACTGATTACAGAATTGTGCGTGAAACTTACTCTTGTTTCTACTGTTGTAATAGGATACAAGCAAGAAATCTCCGATGGAGCTTATTAATGAAGTTCCTCCAATTAAGGTTGAAGGCAGGATAGTTGCCTGTGAAGGAGGTATGGCTTTTTCTTCAAAATTCTCTTCTCTTAGAACATGCACAAGATTTAGCGGAGATAAAAACCTTGTATAGTTTCTGGTCATACATTGTTATAGGAGTATAAGTAATTTGGATATTGCTGTTGTGGTTTCAGATACCAATCCTGCCCTTGGACACCCGATTGAATTCATATGCCTTGACTTGCCCGAGCCAGCTGTTTGCAAATATTGTGGCCTACGTTATGTTCAGGATCATCACCATTAAGATTGCTTTATACATGTATTCTGCATGTATGGAATTGCAATGTTTCTGACTAAATCATGGCGTAACAAATATACTTCTTTGTTACAATTTACTAAATAAGATGTTCATGTACTATCTATTTTGTTGTGTCACGTTGTTAATTTTGGTACTAATAATGAGACTCGAGGTACAGCTTCATTGAACGATCTATTTTATTTAATTCTCAATTTGCAAGCTCCTGAACCCTGATTACACTACGTTCTTGATGACCCAAGATAGTGAATGTAAGAAGCAACATTAAATGGTGTAAGAAGCTAGCTCGTTTAAAGTTGCCTTTTACGATCTTTGAGACCCTTTAAAGTAGAGATTGTAAGAGATTTTGGTATTCCCAATTCTCAGTCTAGTTCTCATAATTTAGCTCGTAAGAGATTTTGTGTCTGTTTTTATAACCAAATTGTACTGCCCTGGCAGAAACGATACTGATGAATTGGTCAAATAACTGATCTAAACAAATGACAATATCGGTCTGAAGAAAAAAGAGTCTAAAAGCATGAGAGCAGGTAAAATCTAGTTTGAATTGGGTCAATAAAAAATAATGAATACTATATCATTCTTTTTTTTTTCTTAAAAAAATAAAAATTAACCTAAAATGTTAATTATTTTCTTTTTATTCTACGTATATGAATGTAATTATTAATAAATATTATTGAGATTTTAATTTAAGTATCATAACAATTTATTTGAAGTTTTATGTATATGAGATCCTATAAATATTTTAGTAAAACATATTATATTTTTTTAATATTTTTATGTATTATTTAATTATTATAATGATTTATCATATAAATATTAAATTTTTAACCATGTTCAGATTTGAAAATTTTGGTATTTCGAATTCTAGTTTATCATATTTATAATTATTAAATTTTTCTAACTATTAACGGAAATATGATAAGATGCGTACCTTTGATTTCTATGTTTAAAAAAAATGAAATAAAAAACACAAGTTTTTTATATAAAAATAGCTCCAGGTTTTATATATTTCTTTTCCTTTGTCACTTCAGACAAATAATAATCATGTCACATTTTGCCACATACCAGTGTAGTTAAGCTAAAAGTAATAGGATTGAGGCAAATGGGATGATTTTTAGTACATTTTTTGCAATAGTTATGAAGATTGTTACAGCAGGATGACTGAATGTTTTTCAAGAAATAAATGTAAGTTCCAATCAGAGCATGAAACTTAATTTATGGTCAGTGAAGGGAGAAGAACAACAGTTTGAACAATCCTTTGAACTTTAGAATAAGTAGAAGGTAGATTGTAGGAAATACTTGAAAATTAGAATAAGTAGATCAACAGATATGTGAAAAATCATACAGATTTACAAGCTAATTCCGTAGCAGCCATTAAAAAAAACATGTTTCTGAATGTGCTTTTGGATCTGCAGCTTCAATTTCTGGAGAGAAGGATGCAAAATCTGATGAAGAGTTACAGCTAGGTCCTCTCAATAATGTTCGCCAGCTTTGCTCTCAGTTCTTTTCTTAATATCTTTCCTGAGGGAGACTTTGGAATTTCATCAATAAAATACACTTTGTGTAGTCTCTTGTAAAACACTACCTGTTCACAACAAACAAACACAGTGTCTCATTCTCTTAATTATAAACATTTTATAGTTAATTAATTTTACTAATCCTACCTGTTTAGCTATAAAATCCTTTACAGCATCTTCTGTAAGATCAAAGCTCACGACAAAAGCCACTGGAACTTCACCCGCAGCATCGTCATTTTGGCTGTAACATTCCAATCAGAACATTACATATCATTGCACAGAAATTGCAGTGCTAACACGATGGATACAGTTACTTACGGGACCACAGCTGCATCTGCAATGGAAGGGTGCCCCATCAGAAGGTCTTCAAGTTCTGCCGGCGGCACCTATTGGTATACCATGTGAAATTTATTTTTCGTAAGAAAAAATATATTTTTACACCAATTATGTAAGAAAAATTATATGCATGCATGTACCTGGAAGGCTTTGAATTTGATGAGTTCCTTGGCTCTGTCAACAAGGAAAACCTCATCATCATCGTCGACGTAGCCAATATCACCCGTATGAAGCCAACCATCTGCATCAATGGTTGCTGCAGTGGCCTTCTGGTCATTCAGGTAGCCTTTCATGATCTGTGGGCCACGGATGCAAATCTCGCCAGGGTGGTTGCGGGGAAGAGAAAAGGAAGTTAGAGGGTCAATGACCTTCAGTTCAGCATTTCTCACCACAGTTCCGCACGAGCCAGACTTGGTTGGAAATGGATACTTTGCAAACCCTAAAGACATGGTAATCACTGGTCCACTCTCTGTCATTCCATAGCCCTTCATTCACATCCAAAAACATGAGTTTAATAGAAATAATATTTTTTTTATATATAAATATAATCGAATTTGTAAAATTGAATTATACAATGAGATCATCGATTAAGTTGAGAATAGAAAAAAGATCTTGTGTTGGGTAATGGAAGAAGAAAAAATGAATGCATGCATGGGAAGAAGAGGTTACCTGTGCGAGAATGGCGTTAGGCAACCTATTCCGCAGAGCCTCTTCCGCCTGTTGCCCCAGCGGCGCAGCCCCCGACATCACCAATCGTATCGAGCTCAAATCGTACTTCTCCACCGTGCTGTTCCTCGTAAGCGCCACCACCAGCGGCGGCACCACTATCGCCACCGTCACCCTGTGGCGCTCAATCGCCTCCAGCAGCGTCTTCATTTCAAACTTCTCGATCAACAAAATGGCGCTCCCCGCTCTGAGCGAGCACATCATAACGATGTGCATGGAGAATATGTGAAAAAGAGGAAGCACGCACAGCACAACGTCCTCTTCTTTCAGGTACAGGTTCGGGTTCTCTCCCTCAATCTGTTGCGCCACGCTCGTTACCAAACTCTTGTGCGTCAGAATCACCCCCTTCGCTAGCCCCGTCGTCCCTGATGAAAACGGCAGCGCCACCGCGTCCTCCACTGATATCTCAACCTCCGGAGCCTCGCTCTCGTCGCCCTCCGGGAAACTCGAGCAGTTCTCCGGCGGGTCGTCGACGGTGACCACCTTGAAGAAGTGGTGGTGCCCTTGCTGGTTGAGCTTGTGGACGTTCACGGAGTGCGTGACGACGAGCTTGGCGTTGGAGGCGGCGAGTTGCATGGCGATTTCGGCGGCGGTGTAGGAGGGGTTGGCAGTTGTGGCCACTGCGCCTAGCATGGAGGCTGCCATGAAGGAGAACACGAACTCCGGGGAGTTAGGGAGGAGAATCATGACGGCGTCGCCCTTCTGGATGCCCAGCTTCGACATGCCGGCGGCCACCTTCCGCGAGGCCCTGTGAGTGTCGGCGTAGGTGTAGGTTTTGGCGGCGCCGATGAGGCATGTTCGGTGGGCAATTTCGGGAAGTTTAAGGAAGCAGTATGTGTGAAGGGGAAGGTTGTTGGGGAGAGGTATGCCTGGTAACTTTGATCTGAAAATATGGGTAGCTTGGGGTGTTTTAGGTCCAGTTTCTTCCAAATTAACTGATTCTGACATTGTGTTAAACTATTAAGAAAAGATTTAGATACTTTTAAAATTATTTTTTAAGATGATATGAAAATTATAAGAAATCTTACTAAGGTTTTTTTGTCTATCAGACTACTACAAAATTGTTGGATTTATCATATTACTATGAAAGTTTATCAGACTAATACCAAGGTTGTTGAGTGTATCATACTACAACAAAGATGGTTAGGTTTATCAGATTTTAAATATATTGTTAGGTTTATGAGACTACTAACTTTGATAAGAATGTTTAAATATATAATCTCAAAGATGAACTCAATATGGTGGACACACGAAAGGGTGTGTTAAGGATTACGTTTCAAAAGAAGATAGTAAGGAATTTGTTGCTTGGAGTGAGTTTCATTTAGAACAGGCTTTATGTACCTACCTAGTTTTCTGCATTTCTTGATTCATTCTCATGCAATATGTGTGTAAACCTCCTTCACCCTTCAAACTCTCCCACAAGTTTTTATTTCTATTCACAAGAGTGTCTGTTATCTGATATATGAAAGCTTTAAATAAGAATTGATATGAATAAAAAAAATAGTGATTTAAGCCTGATGAAACAAGGAAAAGGCAACTTGATTTAATAATATTGTAGGTTTTATAATGCAAAGCTAATAATTAATACAATTTTATGACTTTATAATTGATTAAATGTAATAAATTTACATCTGAGATGAACTCTGCCATCTTCTTATCTGCCCACAGAATTTGAAGAGAGACCATTTGTCAGGTGAATTTTAACAAAACTTGACCCTTTGTCATTTTTAAATTATTAATTTTAAGATTACATTAAACTTTTGGTATGCATGTAGAGAATGTAAGAATGGGGTAAAAGAGTTATGGGCATCCAATGTTTTTATCATATGAATGGAATAGAAATAATAGTTTTGTTATCAAATTCAACATTTGCAAGCCATTTTAATATTTTATACACTTTCGTTACCAAGGAAACAACACAATCCATTTTCTGAAAAATATATAAGCACATAAAAATAACTTTTTTCAAGTAAGTAATAGTGACATATTTCCAATTAGTTTCTATATGTTGAGTTATTTTTATGTAAATTCCACCTCCATTAGAGTAACACAAAATTAGGTGCGGGTATTAAACTCTTAACTTCTATGTCTAAAACGGATAAACTAATTTATCGAATTAGAAATATTTGGTAGAATTAGTTGATAAAATATTTAATAAATGTAAAATGACATAAAAGTATATAATTATATAATTTTTATTATATAAACTAAATTTATGTTTTCTAGGTAAGAATATAATATTATGATGTAATTATAATTTTATATTTTTAAATAATCTACCAACTTTCATTACTTCAATCAAATCTATATTAATAAATTTTATACTTAAATTCAATATATTTTCATTGTACCAAATTAGTTCACTTCCTTTTCAATACAACATAAAATACTTTTCTACTTTTCATATTTCATATCACATAAAAAACTACACATTTATTATGAAAACTATACCATTTGTTAATAAAGTTGATAATTTTAGTAGTTGAATAACTTTTTCCTCATATAAAATTGTGGAGACTTTTAATAAAAAAAATATTTTTATTTGGTCTGTATTATTAATCTACTAAATAACTATGGTTCATTAAAGGGTACCTATGGCTGTTGGGCCAAAGGGAGGAAATTTTGGAAGTAAAAGTAGGGATGGGCAATTGCTTCTTGCACCTCCACATTTGCTTGCCATTGCCATAGGGATGATGTTATTGTCGAACCAATGGGTCTGATTTTACTAGGAAACTCAAGATACATATTCTCAGTTTCTTATACCATTCTTCAATTTTCCAACAATATTGATTTTAATGAAGCGTGTTGAACGAATTATAAGGGTGAGTGTTCAAAATATGCTTGAAAACGTAAAATGATCTTACAGTTCTCTTTGTTTGCAGCATACTTATATGACCAAAAACCTTATAAACAAATTCTAATTAACTTAAAATTTTTGAGGGACAGTGTTTGTTTCAATTCACTACTTGAATAAAGGAAATAATTTTTCCATTTTAGTATTATATAGAAAGTATTCACGCAATTATAAGATAGTTCGTTACTAAAGTAAGAATTTTACTGTAAACATTGTAAGAGAAACCATTCTAAACAGAAACTCATTTTAGAGTTCAAGAATTGGAAAATTTTGATGCTAAGAAATTAGAAAGTCTTATTAAGTGTTTTCACTAATATTTGATTAAAATTAGAGTTTTACTGCACAAACATACCTCTGGCCTTTAATACAAAGGTTCATTTTAAAAATTATCGATGTAAAACTTCAATTTTGATGAAAAAGTAACACAAATCATTCAAGAAGGATATACAAGTTTTGTCAGCAATATAAGGCTAGAATAAATCTTCATTCACTAACAAAATTGACAAGCACCATCACTCAGTTGTTGACTGAAGAGGGAAAAAGAATTTTGAACAACCAAACAAATGTAACCTGCAAAAAGAATGAGGTATCATGGGAACTGGAATGAACCACCAATTTGGTTGGTACCAGCAGGGGGATTGATGGCCACCCAAAGGAGTGATATTGTGATTGCAATGAGACCTGACCATACAAAAACAATGGTTGGTGTCCTTCCTCTCCTTCCCATCAAGCCTTTTGCAAAAGGGTAGAGATGAGTCAAGACCCAAAAACTGAAGAAAACACCACCTAGTAGACGGCTCCACTGAGGTATGACACTGTATATGGTCCTGCTCACTCCAACTGCTATTGCTATCAAGTTAACCATCATAATTGTGATTGGTGGTATCATAAGGGATGTCCACTTCACAATGTAGAGATCAGCAAACTCATCATCTACATCATCCCCAGCAGATTTTGAGGTCAAGGTGAAGGAGATTTCAATCCCTGCTATCACTTTCAGCAAACCCTGCAGCACAGCAGCTAGGTGTGCACTTGTTCCTCCAATCAACCAAAACTGCTCATTTCTCCACCACTCTTCCAGCTCAATGCCAGACCACTTGATTTCAAGCACAGCCAGCATGCACAAAGTCACAGTGATGGTCAAGAGATAAACAAGGAATGTGACATTGAGAGTTTGAACAATGAATTGGCCAGAGAAGAGGGAGAGAGCAGGGAGGAAGCAGTAGACAATAAGGAAAAAGGAAGTGAACGGATAGATTCCAACATTGAGGTATGCAATCCGTTGGAGAAACTTCATTCTTGGGCTAGCCAGAAATGCATTGTTTCTTGAGAAGAATATTTCAACTGATCCAGTTGCCCATCTAAGGACCTGATGCAGCCTGTCAGTAAGATTGATGGGAGCAGTGCCACGGAATGCATCACGCTTGGTAACACAATAAACTGATTTCCATCCTCTGTTGTGCATCCTATAGCCAGTAACCACATCTTCAGTAACTGATCCATAGATCCATCCAACGCGCTGACCCCACTCAGTTTTGTCCTCATACCAGCATGAGATCACACTGATGGCCTCTGCCACAGTTGATGCATCAAGAAGTTCACGTGGTATAGTGAGGGCACCAGGAGGGCGCCCATTCTTCACTGCAGGGTGATCAGCAAGTGGCCTACCTTGAAACTCTGCTACTGGGATTGAGTCAATGAGGAAAGTTGAGTTTCCAAATCTTTTAGGGAACATTGATAGATTCATTTCTTCTTCTTCTTCATCAGAGTCCCCCATCCTCAGTGCCCGGTTCTCTTCCGAGATGTTAGCATTCTTCTTTCTTTTGCCAAAGCAGCAACTACAACAGCCAGGATTGTGTTCTTTAGAGCGAGGAGGATCAAAACCATAAAGAGCAACCCTTCTGAAAAGGCAACCAGTTCCTACATAGACTGGCCCTTGAAGTCCATCAAGTGCTCTCATGTTGACATCAAAGAAGACAGTATTGTGATTGGCATATCTGTCAGAAGGGTCAATCCCCTCAAACCTTTGTGGGAATTGAACATAGCAAATGCGGTCACCACCACGGTCCATCATAAAGCACATACCTTCCCTCATTGCCTTCGAGTTGTAGATGTAGTGGTCACAGTCAAGATTGAGTATAAAAGGACCATTGGACATGATGGCTGAGGCTCGAACCAAAGCATTCATGGCGCCAGCTTTTTTGTTGTGATCATAGCCTGGACGTTTCTCTCTAGAAACATAAACAAGAAGTGGAAGACGGATATCAACATCAGTCAGGTCAATAAGCTTTTCATCGTCAGCATTTCCAAGAAGAGGTTCATCACTAGGAGGTTTCAACATCACCTGCATCATTCATAACTATGAATTATTCATTCTCGTCTCTCAGAATAAACTTGACACTTAGCAAGTAACTCTACTAGGAACAATATGTTTAATACCTGAATTATACCGGCATGATCACCCTTAGAGTGCTCGGACGAAGGATTCAACCAAGTCCCTGGCCAATGAGTTCCATCAGCCATCCATGTGGCTTTCGGAACTTTTACAGATTCTACAGGTTCATCTACCTTGTTTTGTCTCTGCAGTTTCATGGCCCTCAATTCCTCTCTTGCATGAAAGGCATCCGACCGGCGCCGGATAGAGTCAGGCAAACCGTTGATCCTCACCTTGAACTCATCATACTCACGCTTCACCCGTCTACGATCCTTGACAAAATCTGATTTAACTTTGTTTTTGTAGGGATCTCTCTTTAGATTGAAATATGATTCAGGATTCCTAGGCTCTATATCATGCTTACGGCAAAATGGAACCCACACATTGGCAAAACTGGCAGCTTCAGCCATTGCCTCAAATGTCAGAAGTGCACCTCCATCATCAGAAACATAGCAAGAAAGTTTCTCAACTGGATAGTCTGCTGCTAGGATCGACAAGATGGTGTTTGCAGTGACAAGAGGTGGTTCTTTATCCGGATCAGCAGTAGAGACAAAGACATCCACGCCTGGTAGATCAGACTTTCCAGTAGGATTGTTGGGACTTGGCACTTCAAATTTTTCCTTCAGAACATTAAGATCTGTGGAACGATTTATTGGGCAGAGCTTGGGCAGTTGATCCAGAAGCCAAGAAAAGGCAAACCATATCTCACATACCACAGACATTCCCCATAGCCAGATTGCATCAGTATTTTTGTGCTTCACCCTCCATGCCAGAAACAGTACCAGGACAACCAACCGAATGAAAATGATGAGTCTGAAAAGTTAGATGCAACAAAAACAACACAGTTGTTAGAAGACATGTTTGGTGTAATGCATGTTAGTTTTGAAGTTCTTGATTAGATCACAATATACAAACTACAAACAATTTGCTTCAGTCCTGCCATAAGATCATAGAACTATAAAAAGTTATCTACTATATTAACATTGTGGAGTAAGTGTCTTAACCACTGATTCAATTTCTTGTTTACTAAAGAATCTAAAGCCAAAAAAGAAAACAAAAGTATTTTACCTATATGGGCTGAGAACAGCTGCAGGTATCTTGAGTTTCCTAGTAAGTGGCCTCCAGGGTCTGTTCATCAGATCCATTGGCTCAACAACATCATCATCCCCATTTCCACTTCCAAAATTTCCTCCCTTTGGCCAAATGGCATTGCCATAGCCATAGGTACCCTTTGTTTCATAGAGCCACCTATTGTGATCAAAATCTCCAGTCTGGCTTCTCATTAGAGCTGACTTTGTTGATTTCATCAAGGACAATCTCCTCTCCATTTTAGACACTCCACTTGAGGGAGGAAGCGGATATGGCCTTCCATTTCGTTCTTCCACAGCAACTTCATCTAGCTCTGTGTTTTTGTAAGGCTCTTTGCATCCCGGGCACATGCCATCTCCTGCTTTTACGGCATCTATATAGCAGTCTCTACATATCTTAAAGTCACACTCACAAGGGAGAATATCCACACCACGTTCATCACTCATCACCTTACAATCACAACCAGGAATTGCACATGAAGATCCTTTTGCACCAGCCATCTGTGGATGGCTTGCTTCGGATTCTATCACCTTATCCATTAGATGAGCATGAGTAACACTGTTGAATCCTCCAGTGAAAAGGGAGCTTGACACATATTGCTCCTCAACTTTCTGTGAAATTGATGGATCCATAGGTTGGTTATCAGGTGTCAGAGGCATATGCACTGTGTAGTTCATGAAGTCACTACTCCCAAGTTCACTGTCAAGATCATCTCTGGAGTAGCTGATGTAGCGACCCGAGGAAGTTCTTCGTCCAAACGTTACTGTTGGAGGCAAAGGAGGCTTCGGGCCATCAGATGCCTCAGAAGTTGCTGACTGAGAATGAGATAACCGGCTTGGCTTGAATGGTTTTTTTGACGACATATTTGAATGACAGACACTAATCTTAAAAGTCCTGCAAAATCCACAACTTGAGCAATCAGATCTTCTTCAGCATTGTGGTATAAAGACTGGAATCAAAGTTCAAAGGTGAATCTATATTCGTAATCAATAAACCAGTACAATGATAATTGACAAGAGAAATAAATATTTAATTGAATTCTACCTAACGCTATCCTAATATTAAAGGCGCATCATTCAAGTCTCCACTGTTCAAAATCAAAATTTAACTAGTCATTACTCTACAGTCTACATCTTTCTAACAGGTACGCAGAGTAAAGCACTGGATCTCTGAAAATTTTTCAATAGCTTACAAAAAATGTGAAGCAGCCAACAAATTCTCTGATACATAAAATAAATGGCAACAAAACTTTAAAGGAATCACAAATCGTCTAACCTATGAAAGGTTGCAGATTCAGATGAATCAGAAGTACCCAAATGCAGAAACTCAAGTCACGGACATTCAGTTGGTTAAACCTCCAGTGCAAGATCCAGGGCTCTTCAATTTTCTCGCAATTTCTGAGAACTCAAACCAAGAGCCCACATTAGGACTAACATTCAGATGAAAAAGGTCCAGTGCTTCATCGAGGACTCGAAGTAGAGAAAAACGAAAAACAGAAATAAACAAATAAATAAACAAAAAAGTGTTGTGATGAACTTTTGAAGACAGACAGTCACATCAAGTCAGGCTGAGTTGGAAAACTCCATTGACTTCCCTGCATTGCTTCAGTCACAAATCCTCAAAAGTCTAAATTTCAGGAAAAAAAAGTTCCCACTTTCACCTTTCGCGCCTTTATTCTCGGCAATCAATCAGCCCGATACAAATGCATGAAAGTGATCAAAATCACATAAAGATCACACCTTTGTAGAAAAATAAACACCCCATGAACGCATATCTCAGGAAAAGGGATCAATCAAGCTGAGAGTGATGGCAAGGTGAAAAAGAGAGCATACCTGTTGCTTGAAAAAGTGAATGCCACTCAGCTTGAGACGAGATCTGACATCCTCGTTTTGTGTCTGATCCTTACAAGAAAATGGTGACAGCTTAGAAAGTGTTTTGCAAGAGTTTATAACATGCTCTCCAATCTGATACACGTTGACAGAGACAGGTAGTTAGTCGTGAGCAAAACTAAGCACTACTGCTCCATGATTGAAGCTTGTGAGATCATATTTGTATGCTTCATCTTCATATTAAAATATATTTTTTACTTCAAAATATAAAATTATTATGGATGAAGGTTCTTGGATGTGAAAGAGAAGTGGAGTTGATGGTGTCCATTGCTGGGATGTAATAAAAAAATAATCTTTTTCCATCAAAATGACAACAATTTTGAAACCACTCTCCGCGTTTTGCATTGATGTTGTGATTAAATCAGAATTTTAGTGTCGGTTTCCATCTGTTACGAAATTATATTTAGTTGAATTTAAAAATAATTTATTGTAGCTTTTAAGTAGATTAGAGTTTCAGATGAATATTGTTTTTAACTGAATCTGAAAAATAAGAAGTCAAATATAATAATGGTATAATATTTAATGAAATTGAAAGAAATTTGAGTATTCTAATTTAACTTCAAACACTTTCCACTTGATGCCAACTCACTTTAATTACAATGATTTTGTGTATCAAAATATTAATTTAATTTGTGCACTATTAAGAATTTTACCAGTTTTTTTCTTTTTTATCTCAACACTTGAATTTTTTACCATTCATAATTTTGTATTTGAACTATGAACAAGAAAAAAAATAACTAAAATGCATATAATAGTAATGAGAATAAATTTTAAAATCCCTAACACCTTAAAAGAAATAATTGATTATAAATAAAAGACTCCATACTGAAAAGATAAAATGTTATAATTTAAAAAATCTCTTAAACTCTACATTAGAACAATCATAAATTAAAAAAAAAAAACATTTTACTCGACTATACAAATTACTTTAAAATATATTTTAACGGAAAAAGTATAACAAAGTTTTCAGCTTATCAATAATATCTACTTTCAGAAATGAAAGTTCAATTTATATTTCAGAAGTGTTAGTTTTTAGTTTTAGAAAATAGGTGAATTTTAATTCTCTATATTTTTGATGTTGTTTTTTACAATACAATTAAAATACATTATTTTTGATATTTTAAAGTATATTAAAAAAATTTAATATATCAAAATTAATATACAATAACAAAAATCCAATATAAAGCATCTTAGACTCGGAATTTGTTAGGATGCCGTTGACACGTTAAAACATTTCCGATTAGGCTGTCATGAAGCTGTCACATGAAACAGGCAGTTTCTGCAATGCTATTTCTTTTTTTCAATTTATTTTCACATTTAATTTAACGTTTCCCTCCTATTTTACAACCAAACTTCAATCTTCTCTTTCTCCAATTCCCTCCTCAATGTCTTAAATCATAAATATTTAATTAATGTAACTCTAAAATCAGTTTATTAAATTATGTGAAATATTTTTATAATCATAAATGTTTTATATTACATTAACTTTAATTTATTATGACAGTTCATTTATCATGAATCCGTCATTCCTTCAAAGCTTTGTTTCGAAAACCGGTTAAATAATTGGTCAAAGAATCATCGATTTAAATTAATTTAATTAAATATTTGTACATAATAATATATTAGTTTAATTTAAAAAATATAAATAATCTAAACTGTTTACTATTTTTTATCTTATATATAAATTTATTATTAATGAATATTAATAAATATAATATCATACTTTTATACATATTATTTAATTATTATTATTATGAATTTGACTTAAAGTTGAATTGCAGTTGAATTAAACAAATGAACGTTATAAATATGAAAAAAGCGGGAAGAGAAAGTTTGTTAGAGTTTGGAAGAGAAAGGCACAGTAGAGAGGAAATGGAAAAGAGTGGAAAATCAGAAGTGGCGTTACGTCGCTGCGCAAAAGCTGCATTGCTTCTTCATTCCTTCTATTCCTCAAACTCCCAACATCAGGTAAAAACCTTCTCTCTCTCTCTCTCTCTGTGTTTCTCACTAATTAATTTATTAATCCATAATTAATATCAGGAAAAGTGGGAGAGGGAAATCCATGACCTGAAAATTCAATTGGTGAAAGAGCGTTTCATGAAGAAGAAGATCATGCTCTGCTCCTTGGCCGAGCTGTTCCTTCAGCTCCTCCTCTGTCTCTTTGTTTGGACCTTCCTCTTCTTCTACTTTCTTTGATCTATTCTTCTGGTTCCATCTTCAGAGACTGCTTCTTCTCGCTTAGGCAACACGCATCACGCTATTTGTACGTCACTCTATGCTAAATTGAATCTGGTTTTGATTGAAAATTGTTGTTCTTATGCATTGAACGTGATGAATGGATATTTGATTTTTCGTCGTTTCTGATTTTAATTCCTTTGTTGAATGGAATGACGGTAATTTTAGTTTCATTTATAATGATATTCGGTGTTCATTGTTATAACTAATATAAAACATTTATTAATTATACAAATTATTATTATTATTATTATTATTATTATACGGTATATTTTTTTCTTAGTTTTGTCAAATTATAATATAGGTTGTGTCAAATCATAAACAGCAGTGCGTGGGTAAATCATAAACATTAGGAACACTGCATTTGTTGATAATGATTCAGGATTAACATATTCATACAACATTTTGAAACCATTGCCAACTCTCAAAAAAGGTTAAAACTGTCAAATGATATAAAGGGGGTATAACTCAGTATAGAAGCCTCACAAATCACAATCACCTCTCTCTGCAAACAATGAAATCAGATTGGTAATGTTAGTTATTTATAATAATTATATATCATTAGATTAATCTTCATTTATTGCAAATCCCTGAATGAAAATAAAATAAGTGAGCATTGGGCCTTTAGCCTTGTCAAATTTGGTCCTCAAAAAAGAACTTACACGCAATTATGATTTTTGATTGCCATTTAAATTCTTTCTCCGTCAAATACTGTCGAAGTTATACGGCAAACTAGCCAACCAAAGAATACAAAAGAAAAATTGCAGGAGACAACTAGGGAGGGGATGAGCAAAACCGCAGATAATACAATTATAAAGAAAACAAAGTGATTCAAGAAATCATTGAAGCAGTATTAGTAATATTGGCAGGCCTGCATTCACAAGTACACAGATTTCTAGATCCTTCCACTACACGTTGAGATCTTCTCGTGTGAAGCTTGATGTTCACCAACTTCCCAGCCATCTGTAGCATAAAACAAAGAGAACCATGTAAAGGAGATGCCTACCATCATTCCTTCAAAAGACAGAACCCCAGAATACACACAACATAAAGGTATATAATATAGTGAACAAAATATAATGGAAGAAACCACTCGATGGGAAAGATGAGGGTTATCATGTGAACAAAGAACCTAGAAAGAATAGTAGGAAAAGAAACTTAATAGCAAAACAAACAGTAGCAAACCATTTTCCAAACCAAGTCTTCAGGACCCAAAGGTTGAGCTGGACTAGAATAGAGGAAATGCCTTGAGTACTGAAAAAAAAAAAGAAAACATCAAACAAGCAAGCAAGACATTGCACAAATCAATTTTAGAAAATGAAAAAATAGTTACATTAAATTCTACATGAAGGGAATGACAAACCTTGGCAAGATTTTGTTGCATTTCTTTGATATGAGCAGGTCTAATGTCTTTCAAATATTTCAAAAGCCAACCTGGCTTTACGGCGTCATTAGAAGAAACGAACAATGCTATCTGCATATGTGGCAAATTCTCATTAAAAAATAAAAAATAACAACTCATAAGGCTCCGATTTATCAGACAATCATATAGCATATCGGAGACAATGAGGTTTTGGTCACTGGGTGCGTATTACCTTGGAGTGTTTTTTTAAGGTTTTAATTAACAAGAGGCCCAAATTCAGTAACAGTGTGCAATCTATGCTGTTATTTGGTGCATTGGTTGAAATAGAATGTATATATACCTCTGTCTCCCTACACTTAAATCTTAGGTTAGGATTAGGCTTATAGTTTCTCTCTGGTGTTATGCCCATAGGCCATGGCTATCTTGTTGGTATTAGAATGAGTCATTAAAACAAACTTAATGACATAATTGTGTCCTGCAATAACATATCTGTTCCTCTTTCATGTACCAAAAAGAAGAAAATAGCCAGGTGTCCAATCTGGTTATCAATCCCCTATAACTCTCTCTAAAAAGAAAAGTTCATGCAAGAAACTAGTCAATATTAATCATCTAAAATAGTAGGTACTATGTAAAATAAGATTGGCTATTATGTCCTGCTGTAACATATATAAACCAACAGATATTCCCAATGCACCTTGTCACACAGTCCACACCCAAATAAACACCATCAAAAGCTAGCAAGTTATTTTAGCCATTATTTTCTTGCAATTATACCATTAACTCTCAATTACGTTCTTAATGTAATCAACTACATGATATAAGTGCATACATACACACCTTCCTGTAATCAAGTATTCCTTCAAAAGGAAGCTCCAGCTCATCACTTATTATAACTGGAATGCATCCACTAACAATAGCATCAAATAATCTAGCAGAGGATGGAGTGTCGCCAGCCGGGCTTAGGCAAAATAGAGACCTATGATGTGAAAGGCAAGCAAATAAATACAACAAAATAAGTAACCAGAGTACAACAAAATAAGTAAGCAGAGTACTTTTAAACAAATGCTGAACTTATATTACTTGCGCATGCCAATTTGAGCAGCTTCTTTTCCCCCCTCCCCAGCTGTTCCCTCCTCTATACTCACGCCATCAGCACCACTTAATTCAGCTCCAAGTTTAGAGCGTATCTTTCCTCCCTGAAACAAGATGACAAAAAAGGGCAACTAAAGTCAGAATATAAAAACAAGCAGCCATACAAGTCACCAAAAATTTGAGAATGCTGCATACAAAAGTAGGGTAAACCATGACCAGATTTCTAGCTCAGAAAGTATAATATCAAACAATTGAACAGTAAAAACCCTTTAGTAAGTCATGGTTCTACCCCAAATGAAACAAGGTCTTCCTTCTATAGTTAATGAGTAAAGTACATATCACACAATGTGCTAACCGCATTTCTCTTGAGCCGGCCCCGAAAGAAAAGTAGCGTAGTTCTCTTCGGTTTTGACTCAGTCAAACACCTGGCATCACATAAATCAACATTGGGAACATATGGAAGAATCAGATCTTTCTCCAGAAAAACCTGTCCTGGCTTGTACCTGAAAGAGGAAAAGGATCACTGGATGCCATTTCCAACAAACAATAGCATTGGATTTATAAAGTTGTATGCAAGTTAAAAAATAACCAGTTCCCGGTGGAATCCATATCAGGCAACAACCATATTGCATTCTTCACGAATTTTCGAACAGACTTAAAAGACCAAGGATGATGCACAGGGATTATGTGATCCCTACCACCAGAGCGCTTCCATGAAGGCTGATCTGTGATCCACTTCAAAGCTTCCTGCATCCTCAACAACATCAGGCATAGTTATCCACATTGCACCAGCCCTCAAAAACCAAAACAACAAGGTTCTAGTACTCTCAATTTCCTCCTAAATATTAGTTTTTTAAGGGGTGTATTGTATATAATCTCCTAAACATTGAAAAACCTTTCAAATTAGTCCTTGTACTGTTAGTAAAATATATCAAACTTGGAGATTAAACATATATTATGGACATTTAATACTTGGGGAATAACTTTATTATGTAAGGAAGAGAAGGGTAATAGTTGGCGAGTCAAATTGGTGGTTAATGCATAGTTAAAACAAGGAAACATAAAGAGAAGAAAAAAAAAAAAGTGAGAGCATTAGAAGAGAAGAGCACTCACACCCTATAAAGGGCCTTGCATTGTTGTTTTTCCATGAGGAAGAAGCTGATAGTGGTAAAGAAGGGTACGTAGAACAAATCAGCCTCCTCCTGTCGGTGAACCCTAACGACACTGTTCAAGAGCCTCTTTGATTGGGGAGCGATGAGATCCGCCCAGAGCCAGTAATCAATGGAATGCTGCATTCAAATCACAACCAACCGACGCAATTGACAGATCAGCAAAAACGGTAACGGAATAAAGCAAGGAGAAAACGGAGAAACCTGTTCGATGAGACGGTGAACGGGGCTTCCGTTGGAGGTGAGATTGGAGGTGTCTCGGTAGGTCTTTTTGAAGAGCCAGAGCAAATCGTAGGTGAACTTGGGGGGCATGTCGTAGACGTAAACCCTAAGGGGAAGGGAGAGCGGGTAGTAAGGATCGGAGTACAGCCTGTCCATCTCGGAGCGATAAACGGCGTCGTCGAGCTTAGTGATGAGGTCCTGTTCTCCGGCGTGCGCGGTGTCGTCGGAAAGGGAGGGTGGCGTGGGAGTGGCGGCGAGGAAGTGGTCGAGGGAGGCGACGAAGGAGGTTTCGGCATCGGGAACGTAGACACTGGTGGGGGAAACGGGAGGGGAGCGGAGAGGAGAGAGAGAGAAGAGGATGAAGAGGAGAGAGAAAGCGAGAAGGAAGAGGAAGAGAGTGTTGCGCGATGTGGATCGCGGGATGTACTTTCCGGCCATTGTTACGTGCAATGGATCACTGCACCCAAAAATTTACAGACACAACACAAAACTCATATACAACAATATCAACACATAATCTTTCTCAATTTCTCAGTACACTTGTCTTACGTTACAGTTTTGGTCAATGGATCTATACTAATTTTCAAATAGTTTTTTTTTTTTTTTTCAATTTTTAGTGTATTTCTCACATTTTGGCTTCTTTGTTTAATTTTTACTTTATACATGAAATATATACAGAAACTGGTTCAACTATACTTTTGTTTTAAAAAGTATTCACAGACCAGAACTATAGGAAAATTAAAAAGGAAATTTTTATAAGATATCCAACAAAGGATTACAAATTTTTACTGTAAAATATTAATTTGATTTAATTTAAATTTTATATTAAATTAAATATGTCAAATTGTATTTGATTGTTTGAGTTACTTTTTATTGAAAACTAAAACAAATTAAGCCACGAACACTAATTTCATAAGGTATTATTTTAGAGTAATTCTTTTATACATATGAAAGTAATATAGGAAAAAAAAATGAAAAATTGTTATAAGTGGACATTACCTCTTTTCTTTGCTTTTATTAAGAAAAATAATGTTTTAACCATTTTTTTATATAACAATATTTTCATAATAATAATATTAAAGCTTCAAATTCATAATACTGTGACAATAGAATCTCGATATTTTCACATTCAATAAATTTTTATACTTATCACACAATCACAATTTTATTTTTTATCTTTTTTTCTTTCTTTATAAATATAAAAGTTTATTTTTGTAAGCACTTTTATTGCCTAAAAAATCGATTCTCAAATATAAGTAAGAAAAAGAAAAGAATAGTTGTATTTGATATTGGTTCATAGTGAGCATGTATAAGCCATGAAATCAAACATAGTGTCCTAATAAAATTTGAAGATTTGTTACAGTGGGAACTTAGAAGGAGATGAGATCATCTTTAGATGATTGTTGTTTGTTTGGATATTGTCCCCCAAGAAAACCATCCATACCCTTTTTCCCAAATATCATCTCATCAAGATCATCCAACATCTCATCCTGGCTCCCTCTCTGGACTCCACTTCTTGAACCTCCACCCTTTCTAACCAGGGCCTTCACTTCTGTAAAATGCCCTGACTCATCATCACCTTCTATGGCAATAGGTGCCATACCCATTTCAGCTTCAACTCCATGATTCTTCTTCTTCATCATCATTTCTTCATATTTGGACACAACCTTCTCAATGTCATCATTTATATTCAAGGCCTCAGAAAGCACAGTTTCATCATCCCAAGAACTCTCAATAATTCTATGCACAGTAGTCTGGGACTGTCGGCACTGTTTCACTAATGTGGTAACCAAATCATCCTGAAAATATCACACACAAGTCTGTTTCAGCATTATACCATGTAACCCCAAAACTAAGATCACGTGGTCTTTGAAAATGAAGCAGAATTTGACTTGCATGTCAAGTTTCAACTCAAATGTGGGCAACCAGAAAGAAACATAACAATGCAACTAGTACACAACAAAAACAAAATAGAATACCTTTAGAACATCCTGCTGAGTTGAAGAAGATAACACGGTTGAAAGAAGCTCAAAGCTATTTCTGGCAACATCAAAAGCTTCCCTTGTTTGTTGAGACGTAAAACTCTTCACATGAACATCATGCTGCATAACATGTGCAAGACTGACATCAGCCTCTGAAGTAGTAGTGGCAGAACGAGGAGTAACAGGCGAAAAACTTTGCACATGCATGTCATGCTGCATGAGATTTTCAAGATTGACAACTTCCTCTGAAGTAGTGCCAGAACGAGGTGGAGTGAAAATAGGAGCCAAACTTTCGTTGTCACGACCAGGGAATCGAATACCCCTTGATTTCAAACTCTGGATCAGAAAAGTGTTATATATGAAACCATTCATTATCATTCCTTCAGGTAATAACAGCTTAATTTTACGTTAAGAGTTGGTTCATAACAATGTGCTACAACTCTTATGACCTAGTAATCAATGATAAGATCATGGTTTGCCTCAATTCTCATAAACAAATCTAGATTCACACTATTACCATATTTTGCTTCTGTTATTTGAGCAGTGACAAGCATGTAAAGTTGTGAAAGTACCTTGTAAGTTTGTGCATACACAGGCAGGTAGCGAAGTTCAATGGTTGATTCTCCCCATGCCTCAATCATCATCAAAGCCTTGTTCCGGTTATTAACACAAGTACAAGGGTCATCAACGAGCTTCACCATCTCTTCAAGGACTCTCTCAGTTGCCACCTCCAAGAAAGCCTTGTCACAGTTCTTGACTAATGCTTCAAGCAAAACCAGAGCCAGATACTGAGTTCTAGGACTCTTGGAAACAACCCTTCTCTTTATTGCACGCACCACTTCAGCAGGGTTAAGTTGATCACCATTGATCAAGTCACAGAGATGAAGAATGATGGTCCAGTGAGGGTGATGAAGGGCCTCAGAGGTAGCTTCCCCAACGAGTTTATCAGCATGGCTTGAATCCTGGAAAAACTCTTTGACTTTGAAGCTCACAGAGCTCATTCCAGCACTCATCTTCCGACCCACCTCAGCTCCACCAGTTTTGAGACGCTCCCCCAAAGCGTTCACTCTTCCCATCAAATTCTCACTCATTTTTCCTCACCGGGTTTGACCCAAATGGCCTCAAAATTTGCAGAGAAGAAACTGCTGCACTTAAGCTAGCTAAGATGAAATCTTTTGATGAAATGAAAACCAAAGGAAGAAGGGTTGAATTCCACTGTTTTGTTGATGTTGGAGAAGACAAACAGTGTGTGGATATGTTCCTTGGAGTTTCAGCCTTCTCCTATGTAAGTCCAAAGTTCCAATTTGATTTAGTTCCTCGTACGTTACGTTAGATAAACTCACAAAAGACAAAACAACCTTCAATCTTCTTTTTCTGAGTGAAAACTTCAACGTTACACTGAAAATTTAATTTTCTTGCTTCAGTAACTTTTGGAATGTTACATTTTGAAAAATTCATCATGAGATGATCTAAAAAATTTACGATTTGACTAGTTTGGATGTATTAGATTCATTTTTATGCATAAAAATTATTAACAATCATGTGTCTGTTTTACTTTGAGTAAATTAATTTTGAATCCAAGTTGCAAATTCAAAAGTGAGTGGAAGAATTCATGTAAATGAATTTAACTTATTTATTAAATATTAGCATGTTAAATTTAAGGCTAGAATACTTCTTTTCTTTTATTTGTTCAATTTTTTTAATCACCATATTCTCCCTTTATTAATAACTTCAATTAAACTTTTTAATTTCAAATTAACATCTTGATCTATGTTATCCCAATGGAAATGTATAAGTAGCAAAAGAGGCTTGTGACATTAAATTTGTTTTTAGCCAAAGTACTTTTTTCATCCCATATTTGTATAACATATTCAATTTGATGTCTATTAAAAACTTTGATAATTGAAGGATGAAATTGAATAAATTAAATTAATAAAAATAAAAAAAGTAATTTAACCTATATTTAATAATACACAATATACATAATAATTACTATTTATTATTTATATGGGATGGATGAATTATAAAATCACTAGAATGGTTAAAATTAAAAATTTAGTATTTTGCTTTGCTCTTTATTGATAAATTTTAGATTTTATGTTTAAAATTCACAAAATAACTCTCAAGAAGAATGGTTTTATTTGTAATATGAATTTTTTAAGATTTAATTATATTTTAGTCCATAAAATCTAGAATAATTATAGTTTTTGTTCCTCAAATTTATAACAACCTTCTTTAGTATTTCCAAAGTCTCTCAAAATCTTTAAAACAATATGATTTTAGTCTTCTAAACATTAAATTTAATATTTAAGGACTAACATTATATTTTTTAATTTTTAAGGAAAATAACTTTTTTAAATTTGAGAAACCACAACTGAAATTACCACAGATTTAAGGGATTATAAGCATAACTAAACTATTATTTTAATTTTTTTGAAATAGTCAACAAACGATTCATGTTAATTCTAATAATTTAAAATAAATCGTTATTATTTATTGCTTTAAATAGATAGAATGACCATTTTGAATTATTTAAAATATAAATTATTAACTTAAACTTTTCTGAAAGATAAATAACGTTATAAAATTATAAAAATCGGATGAATGGTTAAACTTAAAAGATTAAATTTTTGCTCTTATCTTTATGATTAAATTATAGATTTCATGTTTAAAAATTATAAATGGTGATATTAATTTTTTTTGGATTAAATTGTAAATTACATCCTTATAATGTTTCACCATCATCAAACGATTAAATTGTAAATGGTGATATTAATTTTTTTTTGGAAATTATTATCTCCGTGATCCACCACATTTTCTTTAATAAATAATAATTATTCTTTTATATTACATATAGTTATTTGATATATAAAATTAACAATTGTAAAAGTAAAAAAAGTTCCATTATTTTATATTTTTTTATAAATTTTGTCTTTGAAAATAAAATGAGTGTTTGTTAAGGTATATTAACAAATCGATTATATCACAACAATTTTAAACAACAATATGAATTAATATTGTATAAAATAAATTACAAACATTCAAGTAATTTACAATTATTTTTGAATAAAATATATAATACTAAAAATAAATTATTGAACGAAAAATTAAAAGTAATAAATACAATTACCTTATCTATACTAAATAAAAAATACATCACCCAATCAAAATAGGCAGCTATAATTAATTTAATTACCTTACTTCTAAAGTATTTTGTATCTTAATTAATATTTTTTACTACATGTTAAATTAACTATAGTTAATAGTTAACAATTAAAGAGTAAAAGAAGCCATTGTGAAATCTCAAATATTTAAATTTTTTTTTTCTTCACAGGAACTAAATCCAATCAGAATATTATATATTTCGAGCTTATTTGTAAGAAATAAAAAACGTGTGTATAAATAGTTAAGTACCCTAAGGGGCAGCATTTTGGCACACCATCGTTCTTCTACTTCCTTCCGACCGGAGAAACCTCTGCCGCCGCCCCGTCCTCACGGCGAACCTCCACCGTCGTCTCCTCGTCTCCGCGGATTGGTACTCTTTCCTCTCCTCTCATTGTTTCGAGCTTAGTTGAATTTGTTATTTAGCATAGCATTTGTTAAATAGTATTTTGCAAATTTACTTTTCTGCATGATTCGATTTCCTTGCCTATTTATTCTGTATCATTGATAGATATTTTTGAGTGATTTTGCTTAGTAGTAACAGTGATGGAATATTTATTTATTCGTTGATTACGCAGCATCTGTACGGATTTCAATCAGCTCTAGCATATTCTCTATTTAAGCTTTACAAATGGCGGATGATTCCGGTAAAGCAGTTGAAAATGGTTCTTTGAACTCAACGGAAGCAGAGAAGCCTGGGATTGAGCCCATAAGACTGCCCTCGGTTGAGGAAATCCGTGGCCAAGACATTTGGAACAATTGCGCAGTGCGCAGTGTAGTCAGTGGAGTCATGGGTATGTCATTCAATTCTCACCTTTTTTTGTTTTTTTCCTAATGCATACCTCTGTGTTTTGTTTCTTGCTACTCTGATTAACTGAACTGAATTTCCTGAAATGAATATGGACCACTTATCATCGTCAATTGTTCAAGTGTAGGCAGTGTTTTATGAGATTTGAGCTCCATTTAGAATGTTCTTTCTATTAGGTACTTAGTATGATGGACATCTAAGATGGGATTTTTAGGATTATTCATAATTTGACTCACCATCCTTACTGCTGATTTATCATTGTCTGTGAGACAAGTAGATTGATGTTTTCAGAATGTTTTTTTTTTTATATGATTTAGGCTAATGTTTCAGTCCATTCATGGCCTTTTTTGCTCATATAGTTTACCTTCAACATATTCAATTCGAGGAGTACCTCCAGATCAAATATGACATTGAATGAACTTGAGTTTTTGTGATGTTCCTTTTAGGGGGTGGGCTTGGCATCTTCATGGGTTTATTTCTTGGAGCACTGGACAACCCAATTATGCAAGAGGAAATGACTGGCAGACAGCAGCTTATATATCAAGCAAAGCAGATGGGGAGAAGGAGTTGGAGTTCAGCCAAAGCATTTGCTGTTATGGGTTTTGTATTCTCGGCTGCTGAATGTGTTGTTGAGAAGGTCTAATGGATTTGATCATTTGAGGAATGGAAATATATATTTACATTAAGCATTATGAGGTTCATTCTTCTTACCACGTGGGCCCTTGATTTTTTTTTTTTCAGGCTCGAGCGAAACATGACATAACAAATACCGTAGTTGCTGGATGTGCAACTGGAGGTGCAATATCTGCAAAAGGTAACACTTTTTTTCTTTGTTTTCCGTCATTTTGTCATGCTTTTCTTTCACTTGATTTAACAAATGAACTGCATAAATGGCCTGGCAAGGCTTGTATAGAACAGACTTAGAGACCTTATACACGGAAATCTGATACTGCAAGATTGCACTTTGCTATTGTATGTTTGATTTTCATCTTAGATACACTCTGGATTCCACAAAAGAAAAAGATGCATTTTTGGAAGTGGTTTACTTTCGCAGATATATCATTAAGAAATAGTGTGTGTATAAAAATTATTGTAGAAAAGATGAGGAACTAAACTTTGGTGGTTTGGGCATATTGGAGGTGACCTGACGAAGCCCCAGGTCAGGACAGTAGGTTAGATGGAGATAGCTCAATCTGGAGGCAGAGACTAAGAAAAACTATAGGCATGGCCATTAAGAAAAATTTAGAAGTCAATAATATTTAGATATAAATTATTCATTACAAAATATTATAGTGTTGCTTGATCATATCCATGTAGTTGACTCCACCTAGTGGGAAAAGGCTTGGTTGTTGAAGGATGTATCATTGATTTTCAAGAGCTTATGCTTTAGTTCTCTAATCCTGTCTGGGAATGGGTTTTAGGATGAGGTTTGATGAATGGGTTCTGGGAATGGTTAAGAAAGATGGTAGGCAATAGTTATGTTGATGGGCTGATCAGGTCAAGGTTGATGTAATGCAAGCAGGTGCTTGTGTACTCTGATACTCGGAAACATACCTACAGCTTTTAAGAGAGCCCAATCTTGAAACCACTTATACAATACGAAGGTTTGATGGAGTACCCTACACTTAAAAAACATACCAACCAGAAAGAATAGTTGCCTAAGTCAACGTTGCCTCCCTATAGAGGAGAGCAGTAACAGGAAGCATGGCATCCTTGGAGATCCTAAGGTGGTGTCCCTGACCAAACACACTTGAGAGGTTTTTCTTCTTTGGGGAGCCTTGGCAACAATCTCCTCCACGGCTATTTTTAAAATTGTTCTGTTTATTCCTTTTCAAAGCAGTTTTATAGTTAAATGTTCTTTTATGCTGTAGATAAAATCAGGAAATCAGATAATACACTTTGGTAAGAACCAGTTGAATAGATTTTTTGACAGTAGAACCTTGGGAGGGACGTGAAAGAGTGATAAATGTAACGAGAAAGGAATAGAGGGAGAGAGGTATCCTAAAAGGATAATGAACCGGCAAACCAAGAATAGAAAATCAAAACGTTCTCCTTTTATGAACTTGTTCTCTGCCTTTATTTTTCCCTTCATGATGTATGTTAAAGTTTCCCTTGTTGTGACGTGGTTCTAGGTGGCCCAAAGGCAGCATGTGTTGGTTGTGCTGGCTTTGCGGCATTCTCCGTCGTAATAGAGAAGTTTTTGGAGAGACATCAGTGAGTAAATTGACGTCATCCTAACACATTTTTTTGAGTTGAGTTCTTGGTGAAGTCTTTGGCCCATTTTATTCGGGACGTGATTGCGGAGCACACATACTGCAGCATTTATTTACATCAATAATTCATTTGTATACAATGTTAAATGCATTTCCAAACTAGGGAAAGCTGTGATGTAATGCTATTTAGTATTTAAGCAATTTAAATAGTTGTTTTCTTTCCTATGATTTAGTATTTAAGCAATTGAAATAGTTGTTTTCTTTATGCATTCGTGACTAAATAAATCTCTGACGCATTCACCATTTTACCGCTGTCATTATCTATTTTGGTGAAAAAAGTATTAATTTGCTGTGATAGAATAGGAGTGAGAACTCGTTCAAGTATTCAATCGAGCTCCTAATACGGTTTTCAAACTTCACCGGAATAGCATGCGGTTCTCAATTGTTAACAAACTCGTATCTGACCAAATTTTTAGAAATTAAAACCTAATTTGAGATGCAGTCAGCAAGTCTTATTGCAAATGCAATTCTAGAGAGGAGCGGTCATTCTGAATTAATCTGTCATTTTCATTTTTAATTTAGAAAACTACTAATTCGTCATAATTATATATATATGTTTAGAGAGAGAGATAGCCTCATGGGGAGATACATGTAACTATTAATCTATTAATAACTAGCGTAATAAACAAGATACATGGACGCAACCGTTTTTCCTCAGGACAAGGTAAATGGGTACATATTTGTCTGCATGAAGACTCAGAAAAGAATTACTCCCCTGAGGCTCTCCAGTTTTATTTTATTTCTACAACACAGTTGGTTATTAGACATATACCATCGAACTTCTAAAAAAATACTCTAATAAGCTCATATAATAACCCGAATTTCACACATACTCAATTGCAAATCATAGGATCAGGCTGTAGTTGTTGCAGGACTGGCAGATTGACCATCCTTGGTTGCTTGTTGAGGTTCAGGTTTTGAGGGTTCGGTAACTGTGTTGGCTACTTGAGGTTCAGGTTTGGAGGGTTCATTAACCGTGGTGGCTACTTGAGGTTCAGGTTTGGAGGGTTCATTAACTGTGGTGGCCTGCTGACTTTCAGATTTGGAGGGTTGATCAACTGGGGTGGCCTGTTGAGGTTCAGGTTCTGAGGTTTCGTTGACTGTGGTTGCTTGTTTGGAGGTTTGATCAGATGTGTTGGGTACGGACATGGTGGTGTGGACATGACCTTCAGTCTTTCCTTGATTATCCTGCGCCAAAACCTTCTCCTTTGTTTTCTGTCCCACTTCCTCAGCTGCCTTAGCAACCCTGTTGTAAGCACCTGTGACCCATGTAGCCCCAGTCAACACATACCGATTCTTCATTAAGGCAGATCCAGCATTAGACACTGACTGTTCAGCTACTGAAATTGCAGATTTTGTCTTCTCTGATACTTGGAATTTCTCATCCATTTCTTTCACCTTGTCATTCACCATAACTGTACCAGCATTGATCTTTTCAGTAAAACCAACCTTCTGGTCCAAAGAAGCAACTTTTGCTGTGGCTGTGGAAGTAAGCTGGTGCCTTTCATCAAAGGATTTTGCTCGATTCAATGCATCTTTACCCAAAATGAAGCCCTTGGCTATCATGCTGGTTACAACATCCTCGGCCTTCCTCAAACCAGATTCTCCACTCTCAGCGTTACTTGTCTGTGTTCCCTGGTCAGAATCATTAAACTATAAATTGTCGAACATGGTTGTCAACATAGTACAGATACTAAATAAAAAGAGTGAATCACTTTCTATCAGTCTCTCGAAAACATTATTCATTGTGAGTTATAATTCATTGAAAGTAACAAAAATTTGTGTTGCACTTTCTTTAAAGAGTTTCACTCGTGATCTCGTGGTTTTCAGCAAGTTTTAACCCATAATGACGTGTTAGAAGAAAACTTGTTACTTGATCTGAGATTGCCATGGTCCCAACTCTCCATTAATCTCCATACAGCATGTACTCGAGTTCTATTATTTTTCTCATAAATTAAATTTTTTAAATGCCTACTATGTAGAAATTGGTTGGGATCTCAGACACATGATGGTCATAAATATATAATTTCTCATATCAGAATGAGTAGCTCTGCAATAAAAAAAGAATAAAGAGGGAATAGTTACTGCAGATGCAGCCGAGTTTGGCAGTTTATAATCCTTAGCCAACTCAATGTTCATAGACTGTCCACACACAACTGCTCCCTGCAGACACCAACACAAGTTTCACGGCAGTTCTTTAACATATAATAATGAATCCTACAAAATATTATAATTAACGCTTTCCCAAAAATGAACGAGGTGCATATCGTATCAGTAAGTAAGCATTTGGCAAATAGAGAATATTAACTGCTGAAACATCAATATTTCAATTTGTTTCATCTTCTACCAGTATTGAAAAATTAAAATTGTCCATTGATGAATAAAAAATGCTCAAGAAACATGTTTTTAATTTGGATGTGTAAAATCTAAATTATTGGATACGTATGTCATAAGAACAAAATTAGACAGAAGGCAATGAGGATGAACTACCGAGAGAAGAACTGCAGTTTCTGCCCCCTCTGGGTTGCTGAAGGTAACATACGCCACTTGGGGACTTCCCTTGTCACTGAAAAATGAGAGATATTATATGCTACATGCTCTATCCAAAATTTAGGGACTTCCCTTGTCATTGATGTTATCTACACAAACCTTTGCATTTCAATGTGTTCAATTTTTCCAGGGAAGGTAAGAAATTCCCTCAAATCTTGCTCTGTTGCACCTGAAGAGATGTTGCTCACTTTCACCGATTTCACCTGTTAAACAAACATTTTACAAATACATTACCAATTTGAACAGTAAAAGTTAAGAAATTTCTTAGATTGCCCTCACATCACATTAATATCTCCATTAATTCCACTGTTTTTCACGTTTTCTGATTGCAATGATTAATTTCTGGAGGAAATGATGAAAAGAACATGCACCATACACACACCTCGTCTTCTTGTTTTCTGTTTTCTATTGCCTGCCCTCAAATATTCTAACTGTGCTACTGTTTGTATTTGATAAAAAAATGAGAATTCCCAGAAAGAAAGACAGAAAAACATTAAATGAAATCACACGAAACTCAGAGATCGATAAGCTCATTCAAAATGTTAGAAATTCGAAAGAAAAAATGGCATGGATTTGTACATGCTAACATGAACTGATTCCAAATTCTTACCAGATCCACATCGTAACAATTCGAAAAATACGGAATCATCTACCTTACAACAAGACATCCTTAAAATTGTTCCTTTTAGTTATAAACAAAATCATGAAAGAAAGTAACGATCGAGGAGACATGCAACAAACCTCCATAGCTGGTTAATTATTTGAATCCTATGCCAGAGATCAATCTTTTCCCCTTGAAGATGTGGTTCGAAGTTTCGCTAACGGAATTAATTATGGTTATTTACCTAACAGTGAATTTTTTTTCCCTGTTTTCTTTTTCCTCCTTTTGATGCAAAATCTATTTGTTCATTTATAGCATATAAATTTAGGTGGAGATGATGTGAGATAAGCATATCAGCAACATCGTACTCTCAAAAACTGCCACATCAGTTGTTTCGACTTTGTTCCCTCTACCAATAACCTTACACCTGTTGCAGATATATATTCTTAGGAACTACACGTGCTTAAAAAATAGCTACCATGATTATGAATGTTATTGCCATGGTATTTTTTTTACTCCAAGATTAAAGCTCTTTGTCATCCATTGATCAGAACACACCAAAGTCAAGTAAATGGTACCACATAGACAAATAAAACAAAAGCGAAATCTTGAATCACCTCAATTCAAGTTAAGAAACTTTACCCTTTCATATTCAAGAGTTTTGATTTTCCAATAATGCAGTGCATGTGCAAGTGCAATGTTTACTAACATAAAGAGGAGTAAAAGCTCAGCAATTCCATCTCTCTCTGTCTCTGCATTTGTGTTGCTTTCTGCATAGTGAAAAGTGGATAGGGTGAATTTTTGGATTCAATCATTTTTCTTTTTTATAATAGGGATAAATAATTTCTGTGCAAATTACTCAAACTGTTAAGTGGATTTTCAAATTCCTTACTAGTAAATTCTACCATCAGACATTTTTCCTTACTACTAAATTGGTCCTAATGAGTTTCAACTTAATCAACCCAACCATTTCTTCATGAAAAAGTTTCATTTGTTCAATGCTTTATTTTGTATCTTTTTAAAAAAAAAAATAAATAAAACAAGTGATACAATAAAATAGATTAATAATTTTTCTCCTTGTAATATTTAAATAGTTTTCTTTTAGTTTTTACTATTTTTTAATGAACTAATTGATTTAAAACGGATAAAATATTATAAACATCAAAACAAAAAATAGAAATATCATAAGAAAATAAAAAAATAAAAAAAAACACAAAAAGCATTTAAAAAATATTTTACTCTGACCAAAATAGAAAAAAAAAAAAGGTATATAGAAACACATTTAAATCTTTTTAAAAAAGTTGTGGTAGAACTATCTTACAACAATACCAAACGCCTATTTCTGAAAGAACTGTGAAAGAAGTTGAAGACGTTTAAACATGAGTTACAGCATCATTGTGAATGTTTTATACATATTCTAGACTATGAGTCGCAAACGTGATTCTATTGAAAATAAATAATTAAAGAATTAAAACAAGACTCTAATCATTTCTATTTATAAAAATATATGTTTTTGTTGAATTCTCTTGGTGTTCTTCTGCACTCATTTTAAAAGAATAATTTTTTCTTGATCATCAGAAAAATTTAAGACAACTATTACATTGTGAAATCTCTTTAATTCTTTTTTCTTGCATCAAATCCAAACATTATCATTTAAACAACAAAACACGATTGTATTTTGAAAGATAACTGGGTATATTTGTTTCTGCATTAAAAGCTAAGAACGAGCAAACAAAACACAACCACATGTCTTTATACTGATAAGTTGAATTTTTCTCTAAGTTGGCTCCTGGATGCCAAAGTTTTTCTTTAGTAGTTTTGCAACAAAACCACGCACCTAGACGAAATGAAAAAAAAAATAAAATTTGAAATGCATGATGAAGGCGTAAGATTATCACTAGTCTCTGGTATGAACAACACACAACAAAAGAAACCTTTTGTTTTTTAATTTCTTTTTGTCTGTTTTCTGTTTCCTGTTCAGAAATTAAGAGAAGCTTTAGGATTTCAAAATCTAAAGAGGAGAAGGTTGAATAATACGATGCTGTGTTTAAGGGAGATTGAATATTTATTGTGGATATTTGAACAGTATTCAGTGATATTCAGGCATCATTTTATATTTGTGACTATCAAACACTTTTTTAGCGTTTTTGAAAGTTATTTTCAGTGTCTAAAATGTGTTTTCAATGCAGTACAGAAGCAAAATACAAAGAAATAAACAATGAAACAGATTTGAGTTGAACACCAAATTATCTTTCTTATGTTCTAAATTTTGTGGTACACTATTATGCAGTTTTAGAACACGACAAACACCCAGAAACAACTTTAACTTCACAAACTTTTATGCTACCTATACATGCTCATGTCTCTACTATAGAGAACGTGTTGGTGTGTCTGGCATATCCAAGTAATCAGAAACCTCCATAACCAATGGATAAACATCGGTTTTGGGGTTATACTGTTGCAACACTAAAACTGATGAAGAAGTGGAGAACTCAGAAGAAGCCAAATAGCTTCCAATGGGACCAAGTTCAGGACAATCACTTTTGTCTACCAAAGGTGCCACTTGCGGCATTCTACCTACCAAAACAAGATTGCTCTTGTTCTTCTCTCTCAATATTCTTATCACATCTTCTTTGCTTTCCACCATTCTTTCCTCGTACATTATTGAGTCTGTGTTCTTGCAACTCACACTCAGAAACTCAGACCAAAAATGTTCATCCTCTTGTTTATCTTCACCATAACTAGCTCCTTCAGCCACATTGATCACCTTCTTGTCCCTGTTGGCTGTTATACCAATCAATTTTGCACCAAAGGCGAATGTTTGCCCTGGTGCAACTACAAACTTCACAACAGTGAGTGAGATTCCAGGGTGTTCAGCCAGTCTCATCCCATATGCAAGTGCTTCACGATCATCTCGTCCTCCAAAGAACCCTACAACAACATTGTAGGACACATCACTGGCTTGGACTTGGCTTTTCCCTCCAAGGCCACGATCAACCAAAATTCCCACAGAGCAAGGAGCATGGCTGAGCACATGGCCATTCATCATGCGCAGTGAGTTTCCCAGTGACTCCATTGTCCCATCAAAGTGTTGGTGTTTGTGAAAAGGGAGGAGAATGATTGCTGCTCGTTTTTGGTGTGCACTAGTACAAATATCTTCATGCATGTTGCTGAAGGCAGATATGGCTGTCATGGGACGAACATCGACACTACTCAGATGGCCATAAGCCTGGAATGCAATGACCATTTGATCTCTATTGTCATGCTTTTTGTTCCAAAAGGGCAAGCCATTGTTGCGTGCCGTGTGAACCATTGTGATGGCTGAAGGTCGCTCCGAGAGTTCCATCAAGTGCATGGCATACACACACATCTTTCCCCGCTTTCTGGTTCCCCGAGATGACTCTATTAGATTGATTAACGTGGGAATGTTGCATGTACTGTGGAAGCATGCCAACACTCTTAGCTCTGTGTCTGGATCTTTGCGTTGAACTGTTTTATGCGTGTAAGGTGATCCTCTACGAGCTGGTCTATACACTGCCATCACTATTGGGGTGGTGATGAAAGTGGTAAACAGTGCCATTAAAACACAAATGGCAAATGTCTGGTCATTCAGCACCTGCACATTTTGCAACAAAAAAGATTGATTAGTTGCCACTATAAACTACACGAATTACGTGTTTCAATGAGCACCGAATCATTACGTGTTTTACAAGATATATACCTTGCGATCCTTGCCAATGTTGAGAACAATGAGCTCCACCAAGCCCTTGGTGTTCATGAGAAACCCGAGAGCTAAAGCTTCTCTGACAGGAACCTTACATAACAGTGACACAAGGAATGTGCCAACGATCTTTCCAAAGCAAGCAGTGAATATAACAAGCACCAGCATACACCAAGAAAGTGCTCCACTTATAGTTGTCACATCAGTCTTCAAACCACTGGACACAAAATAGAGTGGCAAGAAGAGACTCATGACAATATCCTCTACCTTCTCGATCAACACCCCAGCAAAAGGACCATCCTTTGGCATAACTATGCCAACCACAAAAGCCCCAAAGAGTGCGTGAATGCCAATAGTATCCGTGATGAAACTGCAAGTCAGGACTAGTGTCAATGTGATGCATATGTAAATCTCTTGCACCGGTTCACCCTCAGGGGAACGCTTGGCCATTATTGCAAGCAAGGGTCTTAATGCAAAGATTGCCAAGAGGACAAAAGCAGCAGCACAAAGTATGACCCACAAGGAAACAAGAGGGGATGTGTTAGAGCCAGAGAGAGCTATGGCAAGAGCAAGCAGTATCCATGCTGCAACATCATTCACAGCAGCTGCTGACATTGCTATGCGACCAGCATCAGTTGTGAGGAGTTTGAGCTCGGCTAGGATCCGAGCAAGGACGGGAAAAGCAGTGATGGAGAGGGCAACCCCCATGAAAATAAGGAAGGGGGTTGCATTAGCCTTTTTGGCTATGGTGGCTCGAAGAGCATAGGAGGTGCCAATGCCAAGTAAAAAGGGCAATGTGATGCCAGCAAGAGCAATGGCCATGGCCTTGTGACCAGTTTTGCGTATAGAACGCATGTCAAGCTCAAGCCCCACCAAAAACAAGAAGAAAAGAAGACCGAGATTGGCCACAGTTTCAAGCACAGTCAAGCTTCTGTGGGGGAAAATTGTGTTCAGGAATTTCTCATTCCGCCCTATTGCTGATGGTCCGAGTAATATTCCTCCCTGCATTCATTTTCCAATACAAGATGCATGTAACCCCACGTTAACTTTTTCATGCATTACAATAACAAGAATTTAAACGGCCTTGATCATAATTTGTTTGGAGGTTTTGAGAGGTAAAATCCCATAAGAAAACAAGTGATAACAATGCAAAAAGTTTTGTTCTTTTAACTAACCAAGCATTTTTTGACAGATTAAAGAACAGAAAAGAAAAGAGGGTGCAATGGAAAGAAAACTTACAATGACCTCAGCAATAACTCTGGGTTGTCTGAGAGGTCTGAGAAGGAATGCAAGAATTCTGGTGAAGACCACCACCAGACATATCTGAAGGATTAACAAGGGAAGCGCATAATCCAAAGGGTTTTCGTTTTGGAAGGCCCCGTTGGAGGTGGCCTTCATTGGTGAAGGACATGTTGGATTAGGAGTGGCCATTGATTCAGATTTCAAGAGTATGAAACGAAAAACACAACACTTGATCTGATTAAGAAGAGCTTCTCATGTTTGCATGTGCTGTGTGAGTGAAAAGAAAACTTGGGTTTGAAGAAATAAATATTGCATGGCTAATTATGGTACGTAGCTGAGGCAGATAAACGTGTGAGAGAATTGGTTGCAGATGATGAATTGTGAACACACACTAACGCAAATTCTGCTAGATGGTGATTGGAGAAGGAGATCAAGCTTCCACCACTTTACTCCTTCACCATTTTTAGTATCTTCTTTCTCCACTTTTATCATCCCAAGCCTATGTATTCTCTTCTAAAACTAAACCTTCCTTCTATCTATTTAATTTTCTTATATTTTCAAACCATTTTAGTTAGAATTAATTAACTTTTAAGTTTCTCTCAATTTAGCTACTTTCAATTGAGTAATGAATGTAAATATTTTTTATTAGTATTTGAAATTTTTACCTATTCTATTTGATTTTCTGTCATTTAATTTTTTTTTCTATAACTCACTCAATATAAATGTATTCCACGTTATAAAATGTAAAGATGAACAAAAGTAAATAAAAGATATAATAATGCAAAAATGAACAAAAATAAATACAAGATATGCAATGAAGATATTATCACTGTTCTTTTATTGAAAACTTATGATGGTAGAAACTATATTAAGTAAAAAAATCTTGAAAAAAAAAGAAATTATCTTTTTGTTTATCTTCCTTTAGATAAAAGGGAGTATACTAAATATTATCTTATACAAATTCTGATAAAAAATAATAAGTCGGATTTTTTAATAGAGATTAATCAACTAAAGTAAAACTAATAGATATTATATATCAATAACAAAATTGATATAATTATATAAAATTAACTGAATGCGTTAAATTGTTATGAAAAAAAATGGAGCTTCATTTTTTTCACAATTTCAAACTTGTATAATTTTCACTATAATGAAAGCTCAATCCAAACATGTAGATGCTTTTGCTAGAGAATAAGCTAACTCATATCCTTTTAAACTCAAGATTATAAATTGTATTTAAAGAAAATAATTTTCTACATTTATCAAGAACTATTTTAAATCCAAATCGTGTATGGAAAATTTCGTCTCATATAGATTCAAAGTGTACTTTTAAAATACATATACAAAAGTAGGTATAATAGTTATAAATATCACACATAATAGTATGTCTGTGTTTTAAGAACATGGTAAATTATAAGAAGATTTTCTTGAGCAAATATATATTCGATATGTAAAAGCATGTTAATCATATATATAAAAGAATGTTAGTTGCTTTTTTAATCTTTTTGCGCATTTCAAATTAAAAAAAAATTAATATAAATTACCATAACAATTATATAAAACTTACAAATAATAAAAATTATAATTTTTTAATTTAATATAGTAGTTTAATTAAGAAATAAAAAAAATTAAAGTTTGAAAATAAATAAAAATGTATTTTTATTAATTTATTTAAACAAAATAACTTGTTTAAATGAAATATATATATATATATATATATATATATATATATTAAAAATAAATAAAAATATTAAAAGTTTTAATAAAAAATTAATTGTTTGAAAAGAATCTGAAATCATAATTAAATAAGAATATATTTCTGTTTATGAATATAAATTTTATTTATATAATAAATAAATCTATTATAATTATATTTTTTATGTAATTTTATACATATATTAATTAAATCATTAAATATTTAAATAATCTAATAATTTAATTTATTAGCTCAATCTTATTAATTTCCCTAAGGTTAATTTGTAATAAAATAAAAATTTCTCAAAAAATTTAAAATTAGTTTAAATGAATCACTCGGACATGTTGAATATAGTTTTCTTTTCGGAAAGAAATATGATACGTTGATATCTGTTGAAGAAAACACAACCACACAATTTTATATATTAATATTTGAATCATATTGTTTTTATATTTTAATATAAAATTAATAATATATTTTGTCTTATATGTACTCAAAATATAATTTTTGTTTCGGAAAAGTGGTATATCGCTTTGGCCTGCAATCATTGCATAACCAGAAATAATATAGCGTTAAAATCAAATTATAGCATTGCTGTCATGGAAGAAAATGCCATCAAAGACCTAACATTATCTCAGATTCCAAGCCTGCACATTTTGTCTTCTTCACATACTCCACATATCCTTTAAAATTAGCTCAAAAAGGGAAAATGAAATCAAAAGGGTTTAATAAGAAAGTTGTAATCAGAAACATAGCATAAGATTGAAGATGCAGGGCCAACTTGAGCATGAACTGGAGCTGCATGTGCCAGCAAGTGAGGCATGGGATCTGTTTGGTACCCTTCGATTAGGGCAATTTGTTGTCCAAGAGATTCCACAACTGTTTCAAAATGTGGAGCTCATAGAAGGAGATGGAGGAGTTGGCACTGTCCTCAAATTAACTTTTGCTCCAGGTCCTTCATCTCTTTCTTTATTCTAACTATGATTGAGTTAAAACTTTTGAATTTATGCATATCTATGTTTTTAAGTATACTAATATGTATAAAAGACACACCCTGATTAGAAATGAGAAGGTTTAGTATGTTGTAGAAATGCTGATTAGAAAAGATAAAGTTGAGTAAGTTGTAAAAATGTTGATTAGAAATCAGAAAATTGAGTAAGTTGCAGAAATGAAAAAGTTGTAACTTACAAAAGGAAAAATAATTCACAAATTCAATGACTTTAACTTTCAGTATAAACGAGAAAGTTAACTAATATATAAGTAACATGACTCATAAATTCAATATTTTAAGATTGAGTTAGAAATGAAGTCGATTCTTCACATGATCTGACTGGTGTCTCACTATTTCAGATCTCTCATGTGTTTTCTTTCAATGATTCTTCTAGATTTTCTGAGGATATGTATCATTTGGAAATACATGAACATGTATATCTAAGTGTTAATGAAGGTTTAATGTGGTGTGACACTGATTTGTTGTAGGTTTGGGTGGGCCAGCGGGGTACAAGGAGAAGTTCACTAAGATTGATAATGAGAATCGCATAAAGGAAACAGAGGTGGTTGAAGGAGGGTACTTGGAGTTTGGATTCACTCTATTTAGGGTTCGTTTAGCAGTGGTAGAGAAAGGTGAAGAGTCAAGCATAATCAAATCTACCATTGAGTATGAAGTGAAGGAAGAGAATGCTTCCAATGCCTCACTTGTCTCTATCCAGACACTGGCAACTATGGCTGAAATTGCCAAGAATTACCTCAAAAAGAACAAGGCTTCAAAAGAAGCAAGTTAGTGATTGTTTGCTCCCAAACAATAATGATAGTAATCACTGAATAAAGGAAGAACATTGACTGAGTCTTGTGACTTTGCTTGGTTCATGAATAAAAATACCAACTTGCATGTGTTGCTTTGTTTTATATATTCATATCATAATGTGTTTTCTTTAGAAGACAAAGCTGTGTTCTATGAAATCAGAAGTGGGTTATGTTTATGAATTTAATTATCAGAACCTACATTCATATCAGTAATATAGTTTGTTGGACTATGTTGGGTGAATTATGATTTCTGTTGCACCACATAAGTTTAGCACTTTGAGCTTCAAACTAGGCATTGATAGGTTTTTGGTTTTCGGTTTTATTTTGCTTATTTGGAAGTTCTCTGGCCCTCTTTTTCCCCTGCTTTTCTGCTACCCCTTTGTTTCTTCACCTTTTTTCTGATGTATTTTTTCCATTGTTAATGATCTACGTAAACTAATTTAGAGCTCCAATGTGCAATACTTTTGACAAACACCTTTTCATTTGCAATTGGTGATATGTTTAAGCATACATTCATATTGAAATATAGTTATGAAATTGCAAAATAATCAATTATGTGATCGATTTACACTGAGATTTATGACCAAACCATTTCAAACACCCTTCCTTGCATTGGTTTGCACATGAGAAAATTCGCAAGAGCTAGTATCATTTTCTCCTTCTTTAAGCTAATTTCTTCTCATATATTAAAAGGTGAACTTAGTTATAGGATTCACACAACATTTTCATACAAATTAACACAATCTGGTTAAAATTTGTCTCCTTCCTTTCAACTTGTGTAACACACACAAGCAAAGAAAGACAGAGTTCGAAAGATGTTGATAACAATGTTTATCAGTAAACATTGTGTGAATCAATCTGGTGTATAAACTAATGCATACTTAACTAAAAACAATTATAAGGTATTAAGAGATTTATATTAAGTTTTGAAATAGAATAATATTTTGAACTTAATTTTCTTTATGATTAAAATCCTAATTCCACATTAATGTTTTGTCAAAAGTCAAGTTAGTTTTTATACACGAAAGATTAGGACTAAAGTGAAAGTGAAAAAGAAAAAAACTGTGAATGTTACCCAACAATCATTCAACCTACCTCAAACTTTCCTTAAATTCCAAACCCTTTTCTTGTCCTTTTCTTTTTCATGCTTAGGAAAGTGAGGTGACAGAAAATGAGAGAGGTGAGAATAAGCAAGAATCACTTCATCCTTCTCACAAGTTTAAAGAAAAATAAATTCAAGATCAGTAATGAACACAATAAGTGTTTTTCATGATCTTGAAATAAATGTTTAGAAATTAACCTAATAAAACCTTCAACTTCATAAATCAATCTAGCCATTTACTCTAGGTAAATCTTTTTCTTTGACAAAATGTTCCTTTTACCTACCAACTCTTTCCACAATCAAGGTTATGACGGGTCCAAGATTTTGTTGGGCTAATAAGTTAAACAACTAAACCAAAACCAATCTCTTCTACTAATCCTTAATAAATTAAAGCACTTACTTTCCCTAACCAAAAAATATATATATAACGTATTTTAAATTAAACGAAATTAGAGTATATAAGTAGCAGACATAGCAGACACGAGTTCGTGAAGTGTGAAGGAAATCAAATTGAACAAGTAACATACATATGTTGTTAATGTTGTTGTGGAGTTTTCATTTAGAAAAAGGGTTTGACATTGGATAATTAGTTACTTGAATGAGATAAAATATTATTGAAGATGGAGAACAAAAACTAGGTGGCTTGAAACGATGGATAAATGAGGTAATGTTGCAGAAAATCTCCGGCAAGGTTCACCATCCTTTTAACCCCCCAATTGACTATTCTAGCTATGATGTCATTTCTCTACTACTCAGATATCACGAACCACTGTATATTGTCTCTAGAACAAAAACAAATACAGGCACATGCTATGATTCAATTGTTTTATATCCACTTGTTTGAATATTTTCTAAAATTAATTTTTAATTCTTAGATATATGTTTAAACTAATTGCGATTTCAATTACATATTTTTATATTAAAATGTGTTATTATTAAAATATAATTAAATTAAAATATATTTAAATTAATTTGAGAGAAATGAAACTTTGACGATTCTATCAACTATGTAAAAACTCACTTTTAAAAGTAATATAATTATTGTAAAAATAAACTTTTGTATTTGTAAAGAAAAAAAAAGAAAATGTTTTGATAAAATAGATGTTGTTAGATTGAGTATAAAAATTTAATGGTTGTCAAAATATTGTAATCCTTAATTTTATATTATTTGAATGTTATTTACTATACGTAAGAATACAAAATGTTCTATATCTTATTGTTTTTAGTAATTAATCACAATTTTGAATTATATATGAATGTTGAATCTTTCACTAATAATAATAAGACTAAAAAAATATATTTAAAATATTTTCACAATTGTTTAATAATTCTATCCATTGATATTTGTATTTATTCTCCTTTTATGATTCTATATTTATACTATTTTTTTAAATATCTAATATTATATTTTTTTCCTCCAAGTCCATCTCATAAAATTTTTATGTATTTTTAACTTTGAATTTTATCATTAATTTTTCGTTTTTCTTTCAATATGCTAGTTTTTCATTTCTTAAAATATTCATTGAATATTTGAAATGGTCAAACAAGTCAGAGGTTTTGATCGGCCTTGAAAACGATTAGAGGCGTTCAATTTTCTTTGACAATTATTATTTATATCCTTAAATTACTTAAAATTATAATATTAAAACAAGTGCCAATAAAAGAAATTACAAAGTACATAAATTTTATATTAGAAAACAGATTTTTTTTTTTTTTTAGTAAATACTTACTGTCTACATTCCTTGCTTTTTGCAACTTTTTTCCGTCAAAATTAAGCTCTTAAAGATTAGAATTACTTGAAGTCTTATTTGAAATCAATTGTAAGATAAATTGATGAACTAATCTTATTATCTACATTAAGATCATTCATTTTTTGTGTGGTCATTACAGAGGTTTTTAATTCAGCACTATTTTACATGCATAACCTAGAATGTTTCTAGGAATGTTTTCAATTAGAATTTGAAAAATATTTTCCTTAATTCCAACTCAGTTCTTCACTCTTTTGTAAATGATGTACTTCACGAATTCTGCTTCATTTTTTATCAGCACTTCCTTATCATATCAACTCAATCTTAAATATCATGTGCATATTGATTAGTTAATTCCTCTAATTATTTATCATTAATTGTTTCCCATAAGGGAGTAAGGTTCAATGCTCAAAAACCAGATTCAATTATAAAAAACCATTGTCTTGTTTGGTCAAAGGAAGATGAACTGTTGCAATATGGTGCCAAAATTTCTGTTGCATATAGAACTTTAGTTTCAATATAAAATAAAAGCATAAACCAACTAAGCAAATAAATATACAATGGTGCCAAAACTTGTGTTGAATAAGGATTGTGATTATTCATATTGATAAAAATTTTGGTAATACAGCTGAAAAGACGAGGACTTTGACTTTATTGAGCGATAACATTAGATTAAGCATGAAAATGGATTTGTAGTCAATGTTATAGTTCTAACTTCAAGAATTTTTGTTAATGTATATAAGGAGTTGCAATTGAGGACGCCACATTAAGGCATTCTTAAGTAATTGTTATTCTCACACTCACCTAATTAATCTTAATTAAAAAGATTTCAATTAGTTTAATTAAAACTAAAATATGTTGAACAAAAAGAAAATAGCATTTTACTATGTGGTTTATACCATATAATGTTTACCTTAATTTTTCTAATTAAGAGTTGAATGCGCAGTGGTGATAATGATTATTGCTATGAAAATGGGGTTGAAATGAACATTCGCACGCAATCTTCACTGTTCTCACTTACCTAATAACATTGAATAATTAGCAGTCGCCTCTATCATTTGCTTTTCTTTAGATCAATCTCATCTTACTTTTCATTTTTCATTCCTGTTCACAACAATTTTATAAACAACACAATTTCCTTTTAAGTAATTCATATAAAAATTATGACTGCTGATTAAAAAAACATAAAAATTTTGAATTGTTTTACAGTCATGTGTATATAAATGGTGAAGCTTTATAATAAATTATTACTACTAAAAGTTAACTAGTTACATCATTATTCGAAAAAAAATCTGTGTATTTTTCATTTAATCTTGATAATTCAATTATAAAGTAATATTCTGATTTATAATTCTTATTTCTTACTATAATACATGTCCTAGATGGCTTCATATTCAATATATGAACTGAAGGTAAGAGTTTTCTTTAACAAATATTTATGTATTTATACTTTCAAGCATATTTTATATAGGTATGCCCATCTTAAAATCTAATATATTACAATCACATTATATTGTTAGTACAAAACATTAGGGTTTCATGTATTATTAGTGTAAAATTTTGATATTGTTAACCACTTTTTTCATGACTTTAAGTTAATTATTATAAACATAAAGTAACTCAATACAGAATTTATGATTTAATGGTGATATAAAAAAATATTTACATATATTATTTCTTCATAAAATTATGTTAAAACCTTCTCATATACTTGTATTAAAACTTATTTCCTCTACCAATCCATTAGAAGAACTAACAATTGGAATATGACTTTACTGTACATCTGTAAATGTCTCCTAATGGTTAGGCATTAGGTAAGTTTGATTTCTTAGACACAAAGGAAATCACATCTTTAATATAAATATTGATTATGGCTATGTATTAATACTATATAATGCATTAAAATAACTAATTTATAAAAAAAACTATTTAGACACCAATTTTGATTACCAAAATAAAATAATCATCAAATTATATTTTAGTTGTTAAATAACTACAAAATAAAAGTAATAATTAAATTTAGTGATTAATTTAGTCAATATAATTGGTGTTTAATATTAATTACTAAGATTTTAGCTATTTATATCATTAAATTTTAAATTAGTCTCTAATTAAACTAGTGATTAATTTTATCATTTTAGAAATCAGTAAATTAATTTCTAAAATCAATTTTTCTTGTACTTATATATATATATATATATATATATATATATATAATATTATAAAGATTATAAAGGTAGATTCCCTTTATCATTAATTTTTTCTCTAAGTTAAACAAAGATTTTATTAAAAGTCAAACAACTAATAGTTTGATTTTTTTCTTAAATAAAAAATTTAACAATCCTAACGATTTTCAATATGTTTTTCCTTTTTTATAGATATTATTCTTGTTTTGCAGTGATACGAAATTGTGGATTCGTTAGGGCTGTGTTGGGGTCCCAGGGAAGAACAGCATAGCGTACAAGATGAAACGAAGAAAGTAACTTAGAATGTTTTGTTATGGTACACATAGATGGTCGATATTTTCAGAGCGAGGTTTCTTTTCAATATGGGACATGAAAAGTGAGGTTGAAAGTTACTGAGATGCTGCCACGTGGTTACCTACTCTCGTTGGTAGTTTAAGTTTGTTGCTTCCCATTTTGGTGCAAAGGATATGGAGAAGGTAGCCATTGTTATACGTATGTGCCAGATTGTGCCTTGTTCTTGTTGGACAAGCCAAGCTCACGTTGAAAATCTGCATGTCTCACAATTTTATCCCTTTTCCTTCAATTTCTTGCTTTATTTTCGTGTATTTTCTGCTTACATGAACAATATACCATGGAGTCAAAGTTCACAGTTGACTCATGCATGCTCCTCGATGTAATTAAGGTAAAGACAAACTAAAAAGGAACCAAGATAAAGCAAAGAAGAATATAATGTTTTCTTCCATTTTTGAAAAGTTAATGATAATTAATATGGTTATGAAACTTTCCTTTTCAGTTAGATTGCTGATGCTAATTATCAGTTTCTGATATTGATGAAGAAACCAAACATGGGTTGTCAAAGGAAAAGCACTTCCATAAACTGTTTGATTAAAAAATGAAAAATTAAGACTGTGGCTAATCATGTTTACGTCTACCCTTTGAAATTAAACATTAAGCTTCAGGGTGGTTATGTTTATTTATGTACAACACGGGACAAACTTGTAATTTTCTATCATAGCATAGTAAACAAGTTTTGAAAGCATTTGTGTTCTATATATGTAACAATAATCTCTCTGGTGAATAGCCAACTTCCAAGAGTACCTTGTAAGTGTATACACTTTCATTACTCTGATCCAAGGTTTGGATTCTCTTGCTCTGATTTTGTTTTCAAGGACACTAACACAGAAGGGAATGAATGAATTCTTATACTGTTTTATCTCAACATTTTTATGCAGTGTGAGTAGGTGATAATGGGGAGAGCACCATCCAGTGATGAAAGTGGTTTGAAGAAGGGACCTTGGACCCCAGAAGAGGATAATATATTGGTGGAATACATTCAGAAACATGGGCATGGGAGTTGGAGAGCCCTTCCAAAACTTGCAGGGTTGAACAGGTGTGGCAAAAGTTGTAGGCTAAGGTGGACAAACTACTTGAGGCCTGATATCAAAAGAGGAAAGTTCTCTGAGGAAGAAGAGCAACTCATCATCAATTTGCATGCAGTTCTTGGGAATAAGTAACTCACTATTCATTTAATCTCATTCATTACCAAATGGCATGCATAACTAGAATGAAACATGCTTGGTCTATGTAACCATGCTATGTTTATTTCTTCATAATACTACATAGATAAATTGCTATTATTTTAACATGTTTATGTGCATTATTTCCATGATTAGGTGGTCAGCTATAGCAGGTCATCTGCCAGGTAGGACTGATAATGAAATCAAGAATTTCTGGAACACTCATTTGAAGAAAAAGCTTCTGCAAATGGGGTTAGATCCAGTGACTCATCGTCCAAGATCAGATCATCTCAACCTTCTATCAAGTCTTCAACAGTTGCTGGCTGCTACAAACATTTTCAGTAATTTCACAAACACTTGGGACATCAATGCAAGGCTTCAATCAGATGCCACACAACTAGCCAAACTCCAATTGCTGCACAACATGCTTCAAGCCCTTGTGGCCACTCCAGCCTCAAACTTGGACCTGCTCAATCCTTTTGCACCATCTGATGGTTTCCTAAATGAAGTTTTGGGATTGGATCATTCCAAGCTCCAAACCCTTTACAATAGTTCAACTGGTTTTGTTTCTCAGAATCAGCCAAACTTCCAAAGCTTTGAAGCCCCTCCTCAGCAGCAAACTCTAGCCACTCACATGAATGGAGGAAGCAACATGAAATCTGAAAAGGTTGATGAACAACTTGGTGCCCCTTATTCTTTTTCAACACCATTAGATTCTCTTCCAAATCTTGTTTCAGCCTCACCAGAATGTTCTACTGGGAAGCAGATGGAAAACAAGGTAAACCCAAATGAGTTTTCCGACCCTTCTTCCACTTCAACGACCTTTGAAATGTGGGGAGATTTCATGTATGAAGAAGCAAGCGATGCTTATTGGAAAGATCTCATAGAGTAAGTAACTTTTATGTCATGGTTATATTATTGCACTATTTTTTAGCTCCACTTGTGCTTATTTTATTATACTGATTTTTCCATACCTATTTGCAGCCAAGAGTGTAACCAGTAGTAGCCAACTGCTATGATAGGAATTATCATTGATCTCTGTGATCAAAACATGGTTCATTTAGAAATAGTTGGTTGGTTCCTATGAACTTGAAGATGGATTCATGTTTATACAAGGTTCATTGTATCGTATATAGGCTCATGCAGCATGGAGATTGTAATTTATTTTGTAGAATAATAATATATTGTTTCGTAGGCATCAACTTTTTCTTAAAAGTCTTGTCTATTTCTACAATTATATTAGATCATGCACTATATTGTTTTATGAGTTATATCTGCTGTGTTTTTACAATACTATCAAAGAACTATATATGCTTTACACAAAAATTAATATTCAATTTTTAAAATAAGTATTTAACTTGATTTTGTAAGTCTCTCAACTACATATATTAATATTTGAAAAAAAATTATTACATTAATTTTTCTCGTCCAAAATATTTTAAAGAACCGCGTGTATATAAACAATGACACATACGTTATTTGATTTAAATTGTGAACTTTGTTAGACACTGTTTTCACTTAATTTGAAGTCAGATTTATAAGTAATTGGATTAGAAAATCATTGTTGATTTTTCTTTTTCACTACGTTTTTCTCATCAATTTCCAAAGGTTTTTCACCAATTAAAATATTTCAATATTAATAAATTGACGTGTTCAAATAGTAATGATCATAGTCAGAACGAGAGAGAGAGAGAGAGAAATGTTATGCACGGGTAATATAGAATAATTTCATCCAAATAAAATAGTTTTAAACTGTTTTTTAACAAAATATTTATGTAAGTTTTTCTTCTTGTGATAATGTATGCTAAATATGTTTACTTAACAATAAATATCTCATGTCAAAAGATATTATTCTTTTAAAATTCATACCCACAATTATTCATAATTGAATGATATTCAAATTAACATTAAACTCTAATAATAATATCACAATATTTAGTAAAACCGTCTATTGGATAAATGTTTAATCAATTTGGAAAACAGAACGAAATTCAACTTTGGACACGTAAACTTATATCATCTTTTCATTTTTACTGAGACTGATTTGTCTTATTTTTCCACTTGAAATTGATATGACACTATAAAATTCATGAAAATTAAATTAAAATCTTATAAAAATAATGTTTACAATAAAGATGCACTTAGTGTTCAAGCATAAAAAAAATTTAAACATAAAAAAGAGATAAATTAAAGTCAAATTTCTGAAAACCTTAACAAAACGTGTTGTTCAAACGCCGATTTACTAAGACCTAAAAGGCACCACGAAAATCTTCCTTATTATCTACCATTTGCCTAAAAGATGAGCTTTCTTATCCGTTAGGTGACACTACTTTTACTGGTTTTTATCTAAAGCAAAGAGAAACAACTCATAAATAAACGTATCAACATCAATTATAAATCATTTATTAAATTATTCCATATCATCATTGTAATACAATTCAAGTACAAATATCAACTTTTATTATCTTAATTTTGTATATTATACTTTTAAGTAGGGCAATATGTCTAATATATCCCGTCCAAAAAAAATGTAAAATATAAAATATTTAAATAATATATACCAAATTCAGAATATTAACATGTAATTAATTTGTTATTAGTTTTTATAAATTTTCACTATTTCCTTATATATACACACACAACACTTATGTCTGAGATATTAATTGTAGGTAACGCCTAATGTTGTCTAATTTTTGAGTTGGATTGGAGAATTGGATGTAGTTACAAATTGATTGGTTATACAAAAGAAACAATTGAAAGCTTGTGAATCCATGTCTGTTATTAAGAAGGAAGGACCTAGCCAAAAATATTCATATTTATAAACTAAACTACATGTATAAAACTGTTTTGATACACTATTATATTTATAAAGAAAAATAAATGCAAAACTGCTTTAATACACTACACCAATAATCGCAATAAATTAAATGTTATAGTTTTTATTTAGCTTCGTTAAAATTATTTAATTGGATTTAGAAAAATAAAGTAAAAGTGTTATATAAAAAATATAATTTTTTTATAAAAATAAAATAAAGTTAAGCACATAAAGAAAAGAAAAAATTAAGATGAATTGGATTTTTTTTCTTTTCAAATATTTAATCCTAATGAACGTAGGTTAATTATTATTTTTTATTTTACCCATTTTATATTTGAGATAAACTTTAGAAGAGATGACTAATGACACATATTTTATAAACAGTTATAGTTTTGTGATACATTAAAAATAACAATAAATTAAGTTTAATGTATATATTTACTTAAACTTTGTATTATTCAGTCATCTTATCCTTGTTTAGGCCATACTTTTTTTTTTATATTAGATTCTTCGTATGTGTATTACATGAGTGTGAATTTGTCCATAAAAATGAAAAGACAAACTAGAGAGTGGAAGGCGAGTCAGTGTTTGGATTGATGTTTCTAAATAAATTTTATGCACCATTTTGATTCTACCAATTGAGATTTGTTATAACTGCACCTATTAAAATCAAAACCCTTTATCTATTTTTATCTTTTATTTCAAAGAGTTTTTTTTTTTTTTTTTTAAAAAAAAAAAAAGTCGACTTTGTTAACTTTGCATAAAAACATTATTTGATTGACTCTCAATATTTGACTTTTTTTCTAATCACAGAATTTAATCTCTATACAATAAACACTTTAATGTGGTGTAATTCCTTTCATTAGTTTAATTTTTTTAAACAATTGTTTTATATGATTTTTATTCGGAATTTGTAAAGGACATTTTAATGAGCAGAATATTTGATTTTGAAGCCATTATGTGTTTCAATTAGAGAAGTGATATATTTGGATTTTTTTTTTCATTTCATTATTGACCTAAGAAAAACATTTCAGGGATAGAAATGAGTAACAAGGCAACCACAACCAACACATGTTAAAGTGGAAACATCAAATTCTATAAAGGTAAATGTATTGGTAAAATGAATCAAAAGTTTTTGAAGAAGAAAATTAATTACAAGTTGAATGTATGGGAAAGAAATGGAAACAACATAAAAAGGGAAAAAATCAAACTTTCTGAACTTTGATTTGAATTTGGGATGATGTAAAAATACAATCCAACTTGCCACTCCTTTCCTTGAAATCTAGATAAGAGGGCAAGGGAGGAACAGAGGAGAAGAAGGGTTGTGCATAACATACAATTTGCCACTAACATGGAGAACCACAATCCAAAAGAAGAAACACCCAAAAATCCTAAACAATATTACAAGCCTTGTGATCCCATAAAAATTCTATTCTGAGAAGAAGCAAAAATCATACAAAACATGTTCAAACAACTGAATCTTCAATGGTTGAATAGTGTTCTATTTCTGGTTCCCACCACCCTTTTTCTTCAGCAGGCTTCCAAACTTGCCAAGTAAAGGCTTTTTCTTCTTCTTCAATTGTTCTTGTTTTGGTTCATCAATAATGTTCTCTGTTACAGCATTTCCATTTATCTTATCAAAGCTCTCACCACCTTCTTCTACCTTTGACTCAACTTCCTCTTCAAATGATTCTGGCTCCGCTTCTCTCTCCGGAGAAAACTCCTTTTTCTCTATCTTGCAGCTCTCCCACATTTTAAATTCAACTTCTTCTGAATCCACCACCTTTTCTTTGGTCTCTTCTTCCTTCACTTTTTCACTCACTTCCTCAGGATTCGGAGATCCAATGTTTTCACTCACTTCCTCAGGTTTTGGAATGCTTTCTTCTGGTGGGTTTTGTTCGAGTTCCTCCTTATTCAGTGAAGGTTCTACCTTTGAAATGTCCTCTCCTACATGTCCATTCTCTTCAGAAAATTCAACTACTTTAGGAAGCAAATCATAGTCTTTTTCACTGTCAGTAAGATCCCCGTTTTCCTCATTGTGGTTTATGGTTGTAGCTTCTTCCAACAACTTGGATAACTCCTCCACCTTCTTGGTAGATTCAGAATCCTTTATCCGAAGTTCATCATTTTCTTGAAACATACTCTGCAACTCATTCTCTTTATCCAATAAACTCTCCTTCAATTTCATGTTCTCTGCTGTTGCTTCCTTCAGAGCTTCCTGCAATTGAATTGCCTCAGCCTCAACTTCCTTCAAATTTTCCTTCAACTGGGCTTCTTCCTCCCTGTTCATATTAGCTTCTTCCTCGGTTTCTTTAAGCAAATAAAGCAATCTTTTTATTTCTTTCTCCAGAGATACCTTCTCTTCTTCATTTTTCTTTATGGAGCTCACCAGATGAAGCTCTCTCTGCTCCCACTCAACCTTGGAGTTCTCAAAGACACTCTTGGAATTTTCAATGCTACATACAAGAACATCAATCTCGTGTCGTGCCTCATCAAGCATGGACTCGTATTTTTCATTGGTGGCTTTTAATACTAACTTCAAATCTTCAATCTGAGCCTCATAGCTTTCACGTTCAGCTTGGATGTTTAGTAGACTTTCCTTGGCTTCTCTGGCTTCTGCAGATACTTCATGTAATGCAGAAGCTAAGCTTTCCATTGCCTTTTTACTCTTTTCTTCTTCATCTCTAGAATTCTCCAATTCACTGATGAGTTTGTTTTTCTCTTCCAATAAGGTCTGCACACTAGAAGCTGCAAGCTTTTCATCGTTCAAAGCCTGAGCTTTCTCTTCCTTAACCTTCTCAATTTCAGACTTCAGAGCCTCAACTTCCTTTGACTTTTCAAGACTTTCTTCCTTGGCCGTGCGAAGTTGGCGTTCTGAATCCTCAGCATCAGCTCTCTGTCTCCCAATTGTCATTTCTAATAACCCCACCTTCTCTTTTAGAGTAGTGACTTCAGATTCTGCTTCGTGCAACAAATCGTTGCTTCGTTCTAGCTGTTTCATCACAGATTCCAAAGACTCTGATGCAGATTTCTCCAGTTTGTTTGCTTCTTCGATTCTCATTTCCAGTTCCTCAACCTTCTTATGCCACTCCTCTAGCAGGCTACGGGCGTAAGATTCAGCCATTTTTGAAGCTTCAAGCTCCACATTAAGCTGTTCAATGAAAGTTTCTTTCTCTGACAACTTATCGCTGTAACCCTTTGCTTTTTCAAGTTCTTCATTGAGAGCTTCTATCTCTGTTTTCAGTTTCGATATGACCTGATTTCCACCGGCCTCTGTTTCGAGTTTTGCATCTAGTAAGGCCTTCAATCGCATCAATTCAGCTGACAAAAACTCTGCTTTCTCTGCCTGAATCTCGGCGATTTTAGTTGCGTCATCAGCGTGATTCAATGCCTGGCTCTTTGCATCACAAGTCATGGCAAGTTCTTGTTTCACCCGCTGAAGCTCCTGCGTGGTGGAGAGAAGAGCAGCCATGTCCAGAGCATGTTGGTTCTTGACACTTTCGATCTCTTTCTGCCATTCTTCTTCCTTCTTCTTCACAGTTTCAATACCAGCCTGCTCCAATTCCACAGCTCGGAACCTCTCAATCTCAGAATTCTCCTCGGCACGTTTTTGAGCCACCAATGCTTCCCTGAGCTTGTCATTTGCTTCCTCAGCAACTCTCTGTGCTTCTTTCAACTCATCAATTGCTTTTAGCTTCTCCTTCTCAGCTTGAATGAGCAGCTCCTTCGCTTTCTTTAGGTCCTCTTGAGCAAGATTCAATTGGTTCTGCAACTCTGAACCCTTTGCAGCTCTGGGGGGTTGTTTCTGACAAACCAAGGATACACAAGCACAGATCAGAGTGCTGATACTCTTAAAATGGATTAAATAAAACATTTTTCTTAATCAATTTTAAGGAATAATGGAAGAAAAATCTGCAGCATTTTCCAACAAAAAACAGGGCGAATTGAGATGCATCCTAGAGCAAAAAATTTCCACGCAAATTGAGATATTAGGAAGTCCAATAGCTTCTTAAAAAAATCGAAATGAGGCAATTCAAGTGCAACCATTTACTGATATGATCAAAATCTGAAAGAAAGAGAGGACCTTAAGTGCAATCTGTAACTTACATCAGGTGGGGTGGCGGAGGGTCTTGGTGATTTGCGTTCAATCGTTGGCTTTGAATTAACAGATCGTGGAGATCGTTCCACAGAAAGTCGCGAATTTTGCAAAGGGGATGGTGACTCAGATTCTGATTTGGACACTACTTTGCTAGCTTTACTCACTCTAGGAGCCGCCATTGATCCTTTGCTGGGATTTTCAGATAGATTGGGTCTACGAATTCATAATGAAAACACCAGATCAATAATGCTTCAAATGGGACACACAGTACAAGATAAAATAACCATATCCAATCAGATACATGGATCTAACTATCTACGCAATAATAAAGCAACTCGTACGCCAAATTCAGCATCCAGAATCAGTGCCAAGCCAAACCCAAAGAAAAAAACAAACAAAACTAGAGAGAGAACAGCACATAGTGACACAAACAGTGATGTACAAGAACCCTGAACCAACAGAATTGTACAAAAAGGAGCCAAAATAAGAAACAAATACGAAAAAGAAGTGAAAGCCAACTTCGAACTGCAGAGTGCAGACACAAAGTTCATATAAAAACACTGAATTTCCATCAGATGAACACTCCGAAAAAGTGGAAGTTGGAGAGAAAAAATGGAGGAAACCCCATAATTGCAAGTCATAATTACCAGATCAAACCTCATCAAGCAGAGAGCAATCAGAATTCACAAAAAAAGAAGAGTGGTGAAAACCGAAATCAGATCTTTCATTGGAAGCTTGAGAACCCAGAAAGTTTGACTCACCTAGATTTTGAAGCCATGATGGCGGAAGTTGTGTGAGTGAGAAGAAAAGGCCAAAAGGCGATGCGTTTGCAGAGTTAAAAATGGCAGAGTTCTGACATTGTGGGAAGGATGAAAAAGAAGAAATAATATTGGTTAAGCGTTAGTTGAAGAGTTTGAGTTGGTGAGTGAGAGTGTGATGAGAAAAGATGCAGAGGGAATTTACAGAGCAGAAACCAAATAATTTGAGCTGGTTCTCTTTGGTCCAGAGTGTCCACACACACACTCTGTTCTCTCTCTGTTTTTTTTTTTTTTTCTCTCTCTCTCTCTTTCTCTTTCCTTATCTTACATGATATCCTGAGCTTAAAATCTTCCATGGCATCTTCTTCCTTAGCTATTCTAAACACAAATATTTTTCCCCTCCCTCCTCTTTCTTTGCTCCACATAAATTTAAAACTTTTTGATAATTCTTAAGTTGGATGGTCAGAATTTTCTTCTTTATCAACAACATGTGCTTGCAATCAGGCACTCAAGTTTAACTCACTTTTCGGAAAGTTTCTCTGTTACTTACTGGTTTACATCTTCAGAGAATGAGGCTAATAACATCAACACTGCTTTCTTTCATTACAAAGAACAAGATTGGTTAATTGTTGCATGGTTGTTGGCTTCAAAGACAACCGCTTCTTCCTAAAATGGTAGGTTTATATTCTTCTTCCTAGATTCAAACTTCAGATTTATTGTGCTTGTCATATTCATAAAAAATATTGCACAATCAAATTTGTAAGTAATTATTAGCAAGCAATAATCAAACTTTTTGTAGTAGAAGGTGTTAGTTCTTGAGTTGCATTTCCCTCAAAGGCCAAGTGTGTCACTTAAGTGGTAGGTGTTTCTCTCAAGTAAAAAAGGTGTTATCTTGCTTATGACGATGAAATCGTTTAAGAGAATTTTCCTCAAACAACAATATGTTAAAATTTCAATGATGACGTGTTATGCATGATGTTTATATTTGTCATGCTTTTATACATGTTGTCTTACCAGTATGATTTATAAAATATGAGATTATATATATACTTTGGATAGATACAATGAATTGTGTGATATGATATATGTTGGATTAATTATTTTTTATACATATATAAATTAGTAATTTCTCTAGATTAACTTATTTGTCAAAATATTATGTAGTTATTATTATTATTATTATTTATTTGATTGTTATTATTTATTTGGTTACATAAAATAATATTGTTTATATTATGTGAATATTTATTGGGTCAGCTGATAATAGGTGGGTTGAGTCCATTATTAATTAATAATATATAGAAGAGTCCCTACAACTGCCCAAAGTCAGTCTTTAGTCTATCCTGTTAAGAATAAAGAAGACAATTCTCTGTATACTTTCTAGCCTTGGGAGCAGTTTGTACACACTCTTCTCTCTTCATTCTTTGTAGAGACCATTAATCAGGAAAGGACAGAAACAACAAGATGATGAATCAAAGCTCTTCTTCTATTCCAGGTTCTAATCCTTTTATCTTATATATAATATGATGTACTAATATGCCATAATCAAACTAAATTGAAAACCCTAATTTGATTATTTCTTTCAATATATACATGACATATATGTCTTGTTTGGGTGATCCTTGTTTAGTGATGGATCTTGTTGGATTGCTTATATAATGTATATTGATTGGAGATATATGTATGTTAGGTTTGTTCCTAGATGGATGGTATTGATTGGGTGGTTGCATGGTCCAAATAGATGATGTAGGAATACTTAAGATTGTATTGAGCCTTAAGTGGTGATGATAAACTTAGAACCCATATTAAAAGGTATTCCAAATTCATTGTTATCTAGTCACATATAAATAAGATCACGGGTGATGAGAAGTTTAAGAAGTATTACATCTAACTTGATAGAAGATATATAGAGCCACTCTGACTTCGAGAACATATAGACCAATTAAATTGTGATGGATAAAAAAAATATTAAGTGCTAACCTCTAGTGGGACTAGTTTATCATATATTTTATAAATCTGTAGAAAAATGTTTCATATTCAAGAATCACTTTGTGAAATTCTATATTTACTTGTTAATATTTACTTACGAATTAAAATTTGTAAATAAATTATGAAGAATTAAAATTTGTAAATAAATTATGAATTATAGACTAATTTATGTATAAATTTAGATTCATATATATGTAAATTTCTAATGCATGATTTATCCCTATATAATACTAAATTAATTTTGTGACATCTATCTATAGAAATAATTCTTATATAGTTTGGTGCGTTGGGGCGAGAAAATTTTTTGAATGATATAATTTTTATGTAATGTTAATTTCGACCGAATATAAATGAAGACATCCATTACAAGCAAATTTTACATTTATATTTGAATAGATTAATTATTAAAAATTAAATTTACAAGATGTAATTATTTTTGGGTGCTTTGTATGAACATTTTCCGTTTTTAATATGAAAAAAAAACCTTTATTGTTGTAAGCCATTGTCACGCCAAACCTTTGTTGCCCTCACCAATGTCTCCTTTCTCACCTTCACCACTATCTCCTTTCTCTCTCTTCCCATTATATCCTTTCTCGCATTAGAATCTCTCTAATCTTAAAAACTTTTGGTCCTAACCTTCTCCCACTCGAATCTCACTTACCCTAACCTCAAATATTTTGGTGTAGGTTGAAGTAGGTTTAATGTTGTACGGAGTTCAAACGAAGAACGTGAAGTGAGATAGAAGCTCATTTGACAATTTCGTGACATATGAAATCAAAAATCACGACGAGACAAGATAACATAATGACGAGTCATGTTTTACGAGAGTGAGACATTTTTTTGCTTTAACGAGAGTTATGTGATTTAAGAACAATAATGTAAGTTTGAATAACAGAAAGAGAATTGTGATTTGAGAAAATTTGATTCAATTAGAGAAGAACACTACATGAAGGTAATAGGTAACGAGGATTTTAGAAATTCATTTTCAGAAAATTGAGGTATTTCAACTAAGTTTTGAGAAGATTAAGATATTAAGAATAGAGTTTGGAGATTGAATTATTGAAAAGATGAATAAAGATATTTAGAGGCATGAATTTTGAGGAAAAGAAAAAGTTTTTAGAACTGAGTCTTTATTGATAAGTTAAGTTTGAGATCGTAGAAATTGAATTTTCTTAAGTCAAAAGAAAGGAGAGAAAAATAAGAATTGAAATGAAAAAAAGGAAATAATATCAAATAAAAAATTTATTAATTGAAAATTATAAATATTATATTTTAAATGAAAAAATAACAATTAAAAAAGTCATTGTATTATGAAAAATTGTATTAATGTGATTTCTTCTAATAAAGAGTGTTAAACTTAAACGTTTACACTATTGTATTAAGTTAAAAGGGTAAAAAATAAAATAAAATAAAATAATATTATAAATTCTTAACCCTCATTATGATTAAGTTGTGTGTGTATAACGCAGGGAGAAGCATTATCACGTACTGATCAAATAGACGAGGCTATCAACTACATCAAGAACCTAGAGACAAAGGTGAAGATGGCGCAGAAGCACAGAGATAGTTTAAGGGAAAGGAAGAGATCTCGTAGTGGCTCTTCTAGTTCTTCGGAAGCAACAAAAATTGAGGTTCATGAAATGGGTTCCTTGCTACAAATCACTCTGGTGTGTAGCGTTGACAACCAGTTCATCTTGAAGGAAATTATTCGTATGCTGCATGAAGACAACATAGAGGTCAAGACGGTGCATTCCTCACTCACATCTGAGACCTCATCGCTACATGTTCTGAACGCAGAGGTATATGCATATATATTATTACATAAAAGATATTTGATTTCTCTTTGTGTTTACAAAATCATTTTTTGTTTCTTGTTTTATGCAGATTCAGCAATCATTTAATAAAGGAACTGCCGTTATGATTGAGAGACTGAAAAGATTTGTGAACGGCATGGGGAGAATGAAAACACAGGGATTCTCCCATTTGGAAGTAGGTCATAACACTGTTGAAATGTCACGGTTATGTTTTTTTGGGGTTTATTCATAGAATCTATCTTCAACACATTTCATGTAACACGTATAAGTCAGCCACAGAACTTTATTTTGTACTTATTGCATTTGAATATGGATGACCTAGCTTTTTGCAGAATTAATGCAAAAGCTTAATTATGAGGGAGGCTAATTTATATATCTTGGCTCTTCAGTTTTACATTCACTGTCTACTTCTCATGAATAGTAAACCCTGAATCGTCAAATACAATTTTGGTTTGATTAAGAAGCAATTCTTTATATATGTATTCTTGGTTAAGGGTTTTCATTATCACTTCTTATATCAAAGCATTGGCTTCTTTAAAATCTAAGGATATGTTTGGATTGGGAAATAGATTTTTAGAAAAGAAAAAAAAGTAAAAAATAGATTATTAAAGAAAATAAGAAATGAAAAAAAAATATAAAAAAATTTATGAAAATTTGTAAGTGATGTGTTGAGTGTGATTGATAATTTTTTAAAATTATAAGATTATAATTTTATTTTTACAATTAAAATTAATTTAAAATAAAATATAATTAGTTATTTATATACAAAACTTGCGTAATATCTCAAACTTGGATATAGTTAGAAAATTAAATTATGAAAAAGGTTTCTACGATGAAAAATATCTGAACAGAAATAGCAATAGTATTCCACGTACAAAAATAACTTTGGTTTTGAGGAACAACCATGAAAACTTCATAACTTGCTATAAACTATTTTTGGAGCTTTTGTAAGATAGAGTTTAGATTTGCTCAAGTATTGAACGAAAACAATGCACCATATAGGAAGTCAACCTAGCAATATCTGGGGATTTAAGGAGACTTTTCTAGGGACTATAAAAGGAATGAAGCAAAAACTATATATGAAATAATGTAGGACTATGAAGACAATTATGCATAATTGATGCGATAGTTTATAAATTTAGCAGAAATTTATGCGGTAAATTCTGAGAGATATGTGTTATATGTAATCTTAAAGGAAAAGGGAAAAGATATAGGAATGTATCCAGTACATAGGTTTGTAATTTTGTATATAAGGTTGAGGCAGTTCTTTTGTGCTTCCAATTATATTTGTATCAATAATTGAATTTCAATCTAATTTTAATTATATATATACATATATTTAATTCCACAATTGTAATAAATACTTTTACATATTTCCTTTTGTAATTTTACCAATATTTTCACATACTTATTCACTATTCAAATCAAATTTACACATTCTTAATAAAAATAACCAAGTGAACACCCAATTTTATCCCAGTAATCTTTTAAATTAGAAATACGATAATAAAATAAAATAAAAAAAATGAAAAAAATGAAAAATGAAAAAATAAAAATTTTTGAATTTTTTCATTACAAAAAATAATTAATAATAAAAAAACGAAAATAACAAAAATAAATAAATAAAAAATATATATAAATTGAAACAATAGAACCTAAAAATAAGAAAAAAATATAAAATAACAAAAAATAACAAGATAATAAAAAAAAATAAGTCAATCTTATCTAAATTCTCTTTCCATTAACTCCACATATTATTTGAAAAAATATATAAAATAACAATTTTGAAATTGCTTAGATAAGTCAATCTTAAAACTGCTCTAAACCATCCATGTTATCATTTCACAATAACAAAAAAAAAATAAAAAATATGACAATTCTCAAACTGTTTCATCTCACTTTCACGTTCATCTACACTTCATTTTTAATAATAAAAAAAAAGAAAGAGTCAATATTTCAAAACTGTTATGACTGAACTACTTTCAGAATAAAAAAAATAAATTAAATGATGAAAAAGAAGATTCACTTAAGTGATAGCCGCTCTTACGTTAAGAAAAGAACAATTGATCACTTTGAGAGGGAGGAGGAAAAAGAGAAGAGCAAGAAAAGAGAAAAAAAAAGAAAAACATTCACGGATCACTACTGACTTGGAGTAGAAAGAAAAGAGAGCACGAAGAAAGAAAGAGGAGGGATTGAAAGTGCATCGTCTTTTTGAAGAAGAGATATGTTTTAATTTGGTACGGTAATGTTTATGGTTCCTCTGCCGTTTCTATTTCCTAGTTCTCACACTGTTTGTAACATAAAAACTAAAGTAAAAAATTTCAAATTTCTCTTTTTATTGTTTTAAAAAAGTCATCTGGATTGCATTTTCATTCTCGGAAATCCTATACTCTTATTCTTTTGCACGTACCCCACCATGTTGTCGCCATGCTCCTCCACAAAATACACACCACACTCTTTTGAGCATCACTTCCTGAGCCAAACCTTAAAACTAAAGTCATGCGCCACCTAAAACCATCATCATCCTCTTCTCACCCTAAGAATGCCATGAAAACAGCCCCTCCAAACAGCACCATGTTTTCATACGAAAACAACACCTAAAACCATCATTATGAACCTCTTTTCACCATAAGAATGCCATGAAAATAGCCCCTCCAAACAACACCACGTTTTCATACAAAAACAACACCTAAAACCATCATCATGAACCTCTTTTCACCATAAGAATGCCATGAAAACAGCCCCTCCAAAACAGTAGCCTAAAACAGCGCCATATCATCTCTAAAACTGCATCATTTTACCTCCAAAACAGTCACCATGCACTACCTAAAACTCACATATTTAAGCTTTGCATTGCCATGAATTCATTCATTCACGTTCCATTTTTGCATGCATGATCCCGCTAAAACTAAAGTGTCAATTCCATGTTGCATATAACTGTTGTATGTTATTTTTCAACACCGAATTTGATATATACCCCAATTCCCAAAGCCTAGGCTTTAAACCTGACACTGTATCTCAAAGCCCAGGCTTTAAACCTGGCACTGTATCTCAAAGTCCAGGCTTTAAACCTGGCACTGTTTCGCAAAGCCCAGGCTTTAAACCTGACACTGTTTCTCAAAGCCCAGGCTTTAAACCTGACACTGTTTCTCAAAGCCCAGGCTTTAAACCTAGCACTGTTTCTCAAAGCCCAGGCTTTAAACCTGGCACTGTTTCTCAAAGCCCAGGCCTTAAACCTGGCACTGTTTCTCAAAGCCCAGGCCTTAAACCTGGCACTGTTTCTCAAAGCTCAGGTTTTAAACTTGGCATCGTTACTCAAAGCTCAGGCTTTAAACCTGACACCTTACCTAAAGCCCAGGCTTTAAACTTGGCACTGTTATCCAAAGCCTAGGCTTTAAACCTGGCACTAGTGCCATTCACTTACCTTATTTTCAAACACAAGCTTTCAAAAATTTCAAAAAAAAATATCAAGACAACCAACAATCTTATCAACAAAGAACCCGTCAATTTGGGATTCAATTCGTTTTCGAGGTATCGATAAGGAATTGGAATGTAATGATATCGATTCATCCAGATACAGAAGAAAGGGTTCTCTATTGATGCAAACGCTCTACCTACAAGATAGGGATAGAGAAAGAAGAAAAAACCGAGGATTAGAAATACGTAGAAGCAAAGTCAAACCTTATCGGGCTCCTTGAAACCAAAAAAATATTTTGTTTGTTTTATCTTAATCTCTTTCTTGAGAAAATAAATGTTTAAAAAAATCACACTCTTTTATTCATTTAATTAAAGGTACCGCCTTAGAGCGGGCGTTGTGGGGTGTTAGTACCTTCCCTACGCGTAACCAACTCCCGGACTCTAAATCCGGTTTTGCAAACTTGTCTTATCTTGTTTTCGGTTTTCCATAGTTTTCCTTTAATAAATTATAGTTTTGTTCGCCGTCCCCGTGGTGTTCGTCGTCCCCGTGATGGCCCCGATTGTGACACCAAGGACATCTGCGTTCATATAACACGGTTTTTACATACTATCAATAATATCTATTACAAATTTTCATTTTACTTCTCACTTAAATCCATTCATATTTTTTTTCATAATTTAAACGACTTTACTTTTCACTTTTTTTTTCTTTAATCTCAATTCTAAAAAACAAACTTAGGGTTTACATGCTTTAAAATAGTTTTAATCTTAATTAAAACTATACTTTTAATTATATAAACTACGTAGTATTTAGTTTTAATCTTAATTAGTCCCCAAATTAATTAATTTCACAATTTATGTGATAAAGTTAAGGTATTGATTTAAAGAATGACGTCAATTTAATAAAGTTTTAAAAGTGGTATATTTTTATTTTGTGTAAAAAAATCATAAATCATAATCATTATGAGATAGATGTAGTAATTGCGATTCATTTAACTAAATTTAGTAACTTCAAAAATTTTCATTGGATTTTTTCAGGTGATATGTCACCTATCTCACAAATATTGTAGTTTTAGTTTTTTTTTTCTTTAAACTGTAAATTGAATTGTTTTTTCTTCCAACTAATATTTTTTTTAACATTGCGTTGATTTAATGATAAATTTAATAATTTGTATCTTTATTAATGATTCTTCCTTTATGTTCACTATCTTTATATGATTAAAATGAAAAGCATGAATCAATTTTAAAGATATTTTTGAACAATTTCATATTTAAAAATTGATTTATATATTTTTTAACATAAAATCGATTATGTTAATTATATAATTAACTATAAAATTAATTATCTTAAAAAGGAATCAATTATGTAAGAAATTAACAAAAATTTTTTTAAAAAAAATAATTTATTATATTATTTTGAAATGTTTCATAGGTTACTTGATAAATATATTAATTGATTATAGTTAATAATAATATATTATTTTGATTATAAATTTCAAATTTCTTTAAGAAAAACATTCTTTTTTATTCATTAACAAAATTTCTATACTTTTTTAAAAAAAAAAGAGATTTTTGTTATTCCTTAAGGTGATATCATGATAGTGTTATATATTTAGGGTTTGATTGAAAAGAAATTGCTCGAAATTCATTAAAAATGAAAATGATGCTATAAATTTTTTATTTGTAAATATATTACATTGTAAGTCATCTTTTCTTATGATATGCATTGATAATTTTGTATCACTAGTTGGTGTGTGTTGTAGGTAAATAAATAATTTTATTACTTTGAAAATCTTATTGAAGAGTATTTCAAGATTTAATGTTTGCTATTGGTTCAGTGTAATTGAATATTAATTCAATAGTAGTGATCTTGATTTTCTTTCTTACAAAGTAAATATTACAAAGTAGAAATCAATTAAAGATATATAAAAGTATAAAATGATATTAAAAATTTAAATGTTCTTTAAATTTATATAACTTTATAGAATGTTATTAAAAAATTAAATATTATTTTTTATTTCATAATTAATCATATTTCTCTTTAATTCATACTATTTTCATTAAAATTAAATTAATAATATTTTTATAATCTCAAAATTTGTCTGAAAAAGAAAAATGGGTGGGGTTTTGTTGAAACAGCAAAAATACGTGGGGGATTCTCACTTGTTCTTCCACTATTGGGAAAGAAACATAACTAAGAAAGGTGCAGAAGATGACACATAAAGTACATCTTCCGAGTTTTTTATGAGTCACAAAAGTCCTCAAAGACGATTCCATCACCATTGTTTCGTGCCTGAAAAACTTGGAACATTTTCAAGCCCTTTTTTTATTGTTGACTAGAAATAGGTTCCTCTTTTTCTACAATTAGTATTTGGTCTCACTTATTTTACTTTTGTTCTTGCTAACACTTCAGGTTGAATTTTCTGTGAGCAATTGTTGACCGTTTAAGTTTGAATTGCGGAATTAGAGATTGATTGTTAGAATTTAAATTTCAAAAAGTCTATTGTTAAACAGTAATTTTAGTGTATGTAATATTGATATATAGATAAGTTAGGTGATGAAAATACAAACCATTTATACATGTGTTATTCCTTTTTTATACATCCCAAGGTAAATGTGGAGTTTTTCTTTTATTTTTTAATTTATGGTGTTGTTAATTTTTAGTGAAGTATTTATTTTTAATCTTAATTAGTCTCCAAACTAATTAATTTCACCATTTTTGTTATAAAATTAACGTATGAATGTAAAGAATCAAGTCAATTTAATAAAATTTTAAAAGCGATATATTTTTATTTTGTGTAAAAAATAATAAATCATAATCATTATAGATAAATGTAGTAATTGCAATTCATTTAACTAAATTTAGTAACTTCATTTTTTGTAAATTGCAAATTTATTTTTTTTCTTAGTGATATTGTTTGTTAAGCAAAGCATGATGCAACATGTTAATTGAGTTTATGCAATTTGATTAACAACTATTATTATAATAATAAATATTAATTGTGTATGAAGAATTACCATGAAAAATTTTACATTTGAAAACTGGTTTTATATTGTTTTTAACATCATAATTATATATATATAACTATATAATCGATTATATTAAAAAGTAACCTACAAGAGTTAAACTTTCACAAATAATTGATTGTGATGAATAATAATTTATTATATTGTTTTAAAATAATTTATGAATTATTTGATAAACATATTAACGAAGGATCATTAATCATATTTGGTGACTAATTTTAAACTTCTTTGAAAAAAAAAAAAAAAGGTTCTCTCATTAAATCAACTTCAATTCAAAAATTTGATAGTAGTTATTTTGATTTTGTTTTCTTATAAAATAAATATTAAAAAATAAATTAAAGTTATATTAAATTATACAATAAGATTAAAAATTAAATTATTCCTTAAATATATATAATTTTATAGAATGGTATCAACAAAAAATTAAGTGTTATTTTTATTTTATAATTAATCGTGTTTTTATTTTGATTCATACTCATTTTTATTAAAATTAAATTAATGATTTTTTTTTTATAATTTATTATATTATCAAATTAATTTATTTATTTCAATATATTAATCAAATATACTATAAATACCCACTATTTTTTTCTTCTCATTTTACTCTCTTCTCTCCGTCCAAATATTTTCTACTTTTTCCTTCCTTTTTTTTTTCTTCTTCATTTCCAGTCAAACAAAACATAAATTAAAAAAAAATAAAATTCATTACACATTTAATTTTAAAAATATTAATATTTAAGAATACCAATCAAATGCTAACATTGTTTTTCATTTTATTTAAAAATTCATTTATTATATAAATTTCAATATCAGGAAAATAATAATCTAATCATCAAAAACTTATAAAATAATTGGTCAAAATCATACATGACAAAAATTATGTCCGCTGTAATATTATATATAAATTATTCGTATTTAATAGTGATGTGACAACATTATATTTATAGAGAATCAAAATCATGATCGGATAAAATTATAATAAATTCTAAAAATACCAGACATAACGTATTATTATATATAAAAATATTCAAATTTAAATAATGTTTCTCTTCTCATAAAAACCATTATAATTATCAATGAATTAAAGATAAAAAAATATTAATTTATGTGGATTAAAAATATAAATTATTTTCTTTTTTTATTTTTAAAAAAGGTTTAACCAATCAAATCCTAAATTCTAGATTCCGCAAATCTAGAGTCTCATCTTCATGTGTGATAATATAACTTTGTCGTTCTACTTCTGTTGGAAAGTTCCTTTGGACTTTCCATGACAACGTTCTGGACGGCTTAATATGCATGACACGTACAGTGAAAAATGTAAGAAACGTGTTATTTAACTCGGAGTGAAGTGAATGTGTTTCACATATTACCATTCTCTGTTTTTTTTTTTTCAAACCAGAATCAAGTCCAAGTTTCACGCTAAAACACATGAAACTACGGCGTTTTTCTTTACTTCTAAACCTGTTTCTCAACCAGCCATCAAGGACAATATGCTTTCTACGTAATAGCTGTTCGTGAACAATTTCAACATAATTTTCTTCAAAACATAATGTTAATTTATCTTATTATATCTTAATACATTTAGCACGTTACTGGTAAAACATATCAACTACACATAAAAGTTCTATAAATTCGGTTTGGTCTAGTTTGAATATAGAAATTTCTTTTTGAATAAATTCAAACTATTTTTTATGATTTCATTTAGATTGGTCTATCAAGTACCTTGTGGACGCTATATAACAATAACAAATGAAGATGAAACAATACAACATGTGTGGGACAACCGTGACAAATGGATAGATATATACTCAATTAGGTCTAATGTTGCTAGAAGTCATTTTACGAGTTTTTATTTAACTTGGTGCAATAAAAAAGTTAATATTGTGTGGAAAAGGAGGTTGTTAGTAATAATGTGGGTGGGAGATTTGGAAATATAGGAATAATGTGATCTTTAATAGTAATAATAGTAGGGTTGTTAATGATTCTGAAATTTTTGTCTTGGTACAGTTTAAAACTTGAGCTTGGACTAAGTTTAGATATAAGACAATTGGTTATTCTTTTTCAGATTGGTGTTTATGCCGTGTGCAATGCCTAGAAAACACTTAGATGTTTAGAAGTGTAATGGGAAGACTCTCGGGTTAATATTTTCTAATATAGTATAGGTAGCCGATTTAGAGAGTGGAGTTGGATTTGTGTTGTGTGCGTGGTGCATTATTTTTGTAAAGTTACGTTGGCAGAGAGTTGATATTGCAAGCAAATTGCGGTGAGATCAACAGGGGAGTAACAAGTCGAGAAGACAATAGTGTCTTGGTCATTGTAGATGTGAGAAGACTATCCTACAACACAAACAAGTCAGTGCTAAAAAAGCCCGTATGTCGGATGGAACCACAGTAGAATGGGTCTTGGGGTATATTTTGCCTTATTTACAGATTATTGGGTGTTGTAGTGTTAAATGAAGTCTCTCTTCTATGTTTATTGGTTGTTAAGTTTAGATCTTCCTTGTTTATGCCTAGTAATAAGTCATAAGTACTATTTGTGAAAATGTGGCTCTGGATGAAAGTCTTTATAAGTTTGGTTTCATTTATTTATTTTTGTAATAGGATAAGTGTTCCCATTAATTTTATTCTTTGCTGTTAAAAAAAACAATTTTATTGTATAATTTTTTCACATGATGAATTGATGTTATATAATGATAAATAACTTTATCCTCTATTCTACTACGATTAAATATTTGTTATTTTTACTATTATGTATAATATTAAACAATTTAATTATATATTATTACTTTATTTATTTATCAACAAATTAACTAGAATAAAATATATAAATACAAACAAATAAAAAAAATTGAGTTACATTTATACATTTTAACATTAAGATCTCCTACCCTATATGTACATGTATAAAATATTGCAAGAAATTAAGAAATTCAAAAGATAAAAAATAAAAATCAGTACACTTATATTGTTCCTTTTTAGTAGTTTCTTTTATTTTGTTTTATTATTTTTTATTTTTAAGGTTACAAATTATTATAGTTACAGAGGTTTTTGATAGTTATCTAAGCTAGTTCAAATAAAATATTTTTCTTTTTTTTATAGTCGTTTTCAATTTATTTTTTTATCTTTTTAAAAAAATAACTAATTCTATTATTTGAAATCCCAAACAAGTTTTTAGTATAGTTTATTATTAATTGCTCTATTCCAATTAGTATTTGTTTTTGTTTAAAGCTTAGGAAATCACAATTTATTCTTTTGATCATGTTGGTTAATTTCATGTTAAGTAACTGAAAGTATTTAAATAAGATATTTGGACTTTTTCATAACAGAAAGTATTTAAATTTTGGGCTTTGTCCCTTCGAGAATATTTAACTTAATTCGTAAATCCAAAATTTTTGACCTATTAAAAACCCTTTCCTACTTTTTTACTAAGAACACGTCCTAAACTCAGTACGAACTACAAATAAAAATGTAATACTCACGTCACTAGAATAGTTTTTTCTATATCTTATTTATATGAATAATATATTATGTTATTTGTTTATCATATATTTATAAATATGAATCAAGTTACATATATTTAAATTTTCTCTCTCATACATTTTATGTATGATTAAAATAATAAATAATTTATTTTAATTTGAATTTGAATTTATCTCAAACTACAAAATGAATCAAATTACTCGTCTTTTTAAAATAAAATCCAAATTGATAAAAAGTTTTATTTTTATTTGATTATTAATTTTTTGATCGATTTTCAATTATTTTTTTTATTAGTTTGATTCTCAATACCCCAAACAACAACATGTTTATACTCTTTTTATTATTATTTATTCCATATTTAAAATAATGTTATTAGGATTCTAATAATATTATCACTTATATTAATACGTTGCACTGTATTTTATTGATCTTTGTATTCTTCAGTGATTTATATTTATATTTTTAAATTTTTTCCTATTTAATCATTTCATCTTAAATTAATGACTGGTTACTCAATTATTATTTTTATTAATTGAATAATTTGTTTAAATTTTTCTTAAAAACAAAATTTAATTATCCAAACCAAACTAAATTATTAACAAATGATTTTATTTTTATTTATATATATTGGGACAATTACCGTACAAGTAATTTATGGGTAAATTCTGAAAAGTAGTTTCTTGCAAATTTTCAAATTATCATAAAAGTTATGTTTCCTAACCCCCATAAAATATTTTACTCTTTGAAATTATCTTAAAAGTTATGTTTGCTAACGCCGCATAAAATATTTTCTAGAATGACATATATTACGTGTACCGTATCAAGCATTTGATAATAATAAAAAAAAATTACGTTGAAAACTAAACCTAAAAAATTGCAATGAAATTAAATAGAAGTAAAATTGCCATACCTTCTATAGAAAGTTGGCGAAGAGGGTTCGGGGAAGTAATAACAATAAAATAAAGAAATGGAAAAAAAGTCCCTTAATTATTATTTTTTATCATTTCATATTATAATTTCAGATTGTGACTAGTTTTGTATAGAAACCATACCAAACACCAATTGATACGCATAATACAGAGATAATTGACCTTTTGTTGTGCCCCATCAAACAAAACAAAGTTGTATTGTTGTGCTCCCATAGCTGCTCATTAGTTTATTGTCAGAGTTCTTTCTTGAACATACCCTTCGCAGTCCAATTGCGATTGCAACATTCTATCATGTATTTTTGAGTCTCATAAGTTAGTTTTCTCTTTGTTGTGCAACCCACCATGTATGTGTTAGTTCCTGAACACTGTCCACATCAGAATGCTTTTGTAAACTCCAAGTTTTAAGAATTTGAGATACAATCTTTGTGTGTGTTTACTCTTCAACACTCCACATCAGAATGCTTTGTGAACTCAAAATCCTTTCTCATGTTCTCTCACTTTTCCTCTTATATTACGAAACGCGTAAAATTATTTCATAGGAAGAGATAACTTGGTTCTGAAATTGTCTTTTCCTATCTTTGTAGAATACGCCTCTTCTTCGTAGAATAAATACTAAAATTTGCCTAGATAACACAAACTCCTCTCTTCACACAAATGTGTTAGTTTTTAAATCAAAATACGCAGATATATAGTTGAATTCATTTGTAAAGTATATTATAAATTACTCATCCTATTATATACAGATCGATGACTCTTTTTTTTCTTTAGCCTCATTTTGTCAATAATATCGCCTTCAATATAAGTGATCAAAATACTCATCTGATTTTCCTTTGTGTGGGGCGTAATTTTTGGTTAATATTGAATTAAAATTTAATTTTACACTTATATTTTTTTTATCTATTTTGTTAAATATTTTATTATATATTAATAGATATGTTTATATTACATAACATAACATAATCAATTATATTAACTTTTATATAATGAAAGCAATCACGTATTTAAAACAATAGATTATTTTACATTATATAATATAATATAATTAATTATGTTGAAAAATATAATGAAATTATAAAATAATAATAAACAGTTATAAGTTAATATTTAATTGAGATTAATAACAATTGATTAATTTATATATGTATTATTTTGAAGTTTTTTATTGTATTAACTAAACTAATCATAATTTTTTTTACTTTTTAATTTTTTACATTACTTTTAATTTAAATAACTATAATTTTTTCCCTTTTCACTCTTCAATCTATTTGAGGAGGTGGTTTATGAAAATAATAGTTGTTGGGAGGATACATAATGTTACTGTGACAGGGACTGGAAGAAAAAATATATCTTTAACTTTTCATTGATAAGGCACCAGGTGGGACAGAAACTTGACTTCTGATCCATCTGCAAAATTATGATGTTTGCAAAGTGACGTTGAGGTTTTCTCCTCATTTACATAATCACTCTCAACATCACAAGACTCTTTCAATTATTGTGGCACGAGTGACGTGTTTCTAGGTCAAATTATTTGCATACAGAGAAAATTTACAAAAAAACTGTTTTTTTTTTCTCTTTTTATTATGAAAATGAGATACAAAGAAAGAGAAATGCAATGATAACTTTTTACAATCCAGGTTTTAAGAAGCCATTCCACAGCTTGACTTCAGTTTGTAACATTTTCTATGAATAATTCTTTTTAATAACAAAATATTATATTCAAATGATAATAATAAATATATGTACAATTATAAAATTATATAATTTAGTTATAAAATAATGAAGGTATCCAAATATTATATCTCAAGGTTTATACAGTCACTGTGAGTAATTTTGTCAAGTTGATTATATTTGTCTACAAATTTTGACAATATTAAAGTTTAGAACGAAATCACAGTCACAGCTTCAATATAAACCTTCTATGTATAATTCTCAAAGCCTTTGATATTGTATTGTGATTACAGGGTTGGATTGGAATTTTCAACCATAATATCTACTAATGTATGATGAAGCAATGGACTAAAAAAGTTATAGACAAAACGTGAGTAGAATAAAGAATGTTGATGGAAAAAGAATACTATTTAAAAAGAAAAGTTTTAACATTAACTTTTTTCACATTTCAATTTTAAAATTTATATAGATATCATTAATGTGTAAAAATCTTCAAAATCGATGTAAAAAAATTTGTTAGAACAAAAATTAATGTAATATAACATAAATAAAAGAAGAAGAGAAACCTAACATGTACAGTGAAGAGACTTTTTTACATTAATTATAATAGGCAATTAATATAAAAATATACATATAACATAATGTTATATATGCATTTCTACATCAATCACACGATATAATTCATATAAAAAAAAATGTCATCGTACTATATTAGTTTAAACAATAACTAAAATTATGAGATGTTTATGCTTTCAATATAAGTTTTATTTTATGTATTTCCACTTATAATTATGAAAAAGAAAACTCAATCAACCAAATTAGATAAATATTTGCTTAGACCACTTAATATTCATTTAAAACAATAAATACTAGAATTGAACAAAAATTCTACTAATAGTTCATTAACATTAAAATTTAAAAATAATAATTTATCAACCTCAAAATCTACTTATGATAACTCATCAAACTAAAGAAATAATCATTTTCAGATTAATTGATAAATCATTTTCAAATAGTTTCGCTTAATCGAGACAATCTCGCTCAAATGAACTTTGCAGAAAAATTTACTTTGCAAGTCTCACTTGAACGAGACACGACCTGCCTAAGTGAGCTCTTCGTAAACAAAACAGGATGCTCTCTTGAGTATTTTTATTATTGTTAATGTTAATAATAATATTATTATTATTATTATTTATAATATAATATTATTAATATATTAAATATTATTATTATTATTAAAATGAATAATATTATTTTTATTACTTTTATTAATATTATTATTATTAAAACTATTATTCAGGTTATTCATATTATAATTGATATTATTAGTATTATTATTAATCTTAATACTATTAATATTATTAATATTGTTACTATTACTAATATTAGCAACGTTGTAATTATTAGTATTATTTTTAACACAGTAATCTTCTTCTACAATGCACATCTTAAGGATTGATGACAAAAACTTAAAGAAAACAGATAATAGAGAATCTTTAGAGTGAATATGAACGTACCATATTTGAGATTCTGATCAGTTAAAAATAATTCTTAACTCTCCAGCTTTCAAATTTTTATTTATTTAAAATTTTCAAAAATTTCAAAAATATTATTTATTTCATATTCCCATATGGATAAGATTTGAATAATATAAAATTTTTATTTATTTAAATTTTGAATAATATAGAAATGTAATTGATTTTAAATTTTTATTTACATAGAAGTTTGACTAATTTAACAATCTTATTTATTTAAAAATTTATTTAAGTAACATTCTAAGTAATTTCATATTATTATTTAAAATATTTAAATATTTTAGAAACATCCTTTAGTTTAATTTTTAATTATTTAAAACTTTCATTAATTTAATAATATTATTGATTTTAAATGTTTATTTATTTAAGTTTCTCAAAAAACTTTAACAATATTATTTACTTCTTATTTTCATATAAATAAAATTTGAATAATTTAAAATTTTAATTTTTTTAAATTTTAAATAATTTAGAAATGTCATTTATTTTAAATTTTTATTTACATAAAATTTTGACTAATTTAATAATTTTATTTATTTTAAAATTTTATCTAAGTAACGTTCTAAATAAATTAATAGTTTTATTTAAAATATTTAAATAATTTAGAAACGTTCTTTGTTTCAAATTTTAATTTATTTTAGATTTTGACTAACTTAATAATTGTATTTATTTTAAAATTTATTTAAGTAACGTTTTGAATAATAATTTAGTACCGTTCTTTATTTCAAATTTTATTTATTTAAAATTTTGACAAATTTAATAATGTTATTCATTTCAATTTTTTATTTATTTAAGATTTTGAAAAATTTTAGAAGTATTACTTATTTTATATTCCCGTATAAATAAGATTTGAATAATTTAAAACCTTTATATTTATTTAAATTTTAGATAATATAAAAATGTTATTTATTTTAAATTTTTATTTACTTAAAATTTTGACTAATTTAACAATCTTATTTATTTTAAATTTTTATTTAAGTATCGTTCTAATTAATTTAATATTTTTATTTAGAATAAATAAATAATTTAGATATGTTTTTTATTTTTATTTTTTATTTATTCAGGATTGACTAATTTAAAAATTTTATTTATTTCAAAATTTTATTTTAGTAAAATTATATAAATAATTTATATTTTTATTTAAAATATTTAAATAATTTAGAAACATTCTTTATTTTGAATTTTTATTTACTTAAAATTTTGACTACTTTAACAATTTTATTTATTTCAGAATTTTATTTACATTTTATATTAGTTCCAAAACTAATGTAAAATATACAAAAAAAAATAGTATATATGATTTAAATACTAGCTAATTTGAAAGAGCATTGCAAATAACAAAACAGAAACAAAAATTCATATAACTCTTAGTTAAATTTGAATAATATAAAATTTTTATTTATTTAAGTTTCTAAAAAACTTTAACAATATTATTTACTTCTTATTTTAATATAAATAAAATTTGAAAAATTTTAAATTTTAATTTGTTTAAATTTGAAATAACTTAGAAATTTCATTTATTTTAAATTTTTATTTACATAAAATTTTGACTAATTTAACAGTTTTATTTATTTTAAAATTTTATTTAAGTAACGTTCTAAATAAATTAATAGTTTTATTTAAAATATTAAAATAATTTAGAAACGTTCTATGTTTCAAATTTTAATTTATTTATGATTTTGACTAACTTAATAATCTTATTTATTTTAAAATTTTATTTAAGTAACGTTTTGAATAATAATTTAGAACCGTTATTTATTTCAAATTTTATTTATTTAATATTTTGACTAATTTAATAATGTTATTGATTTCAATTTTTTATTCATTTAAGATTTTGAAAAATTTTAGAAGTATTACTTATTTCATATTCCCATATAAATAAAATTTGAATAATTTAAAACTTTTGTATTTATTTAAATTTTAAATAATACAAAAATGTTATTTATTTTAAATTTGTATTTACTTAAATTTTTTACTAATTTAACAATTTTATTTAAATATCGTTCTAAATAATTTAATATTTTTATTTAGATTAAATAAATGATTTAGATATGTTTTTTATTTTAAATTTTTATTCATTACAATTTTATTTATTTCAAAAATTCATTTTAGTAAAATTCTATGAATAATTTAATATTTTTATTTAAAATATTTAAATAATTTAAAAACATTATTTATTTTGAATTTTTATTTACTTAAAATTTGACTAATTTAACAAGTTTATTTATTTCAAAATTTTATTTACGTACCGTTGTAGACAGTTGCATTACATTTTATATTAGTTCTAAAACTGATATAAAATATTAAAAACATTACATATGATTTAAATACTAACCAATTTAAAAGAACATTGTAAATAATAAAACAAAAACAAATATATGTTTCACTCTTAGTTAAGTTTGTTAAGACTTATTACATGGTTATAACTTATTATTATTATAATTATTATTATTGATATTATTATTATTATTGATATTACTATTATTAATAATAAAAATCATTATCATAATAACAATAATAACAATATGTATATAATAGAGATGAAAAAAATTTATGATCTAAAAAGTATATGATTTGTTTGTATAATTTATAGTAATTGATGAGAAGAAGTAAATTAATTCACCGGAGTGAATAATTATTATTAAATCTCTACAAATTTCAAGGAGAGATGAGAAGGTTACACAGGTAAAGTATTATTATTTTGTTACACAAGCAATCTTCTTCCAGCAACAGGTTTATTTCAGGGAAAGCAGTTTCGAATTGGCTCACTAGTCTTATATGGTCCGGTGTGGCAACTATGTCTCAATACTTATTACAATATTGATCTCGTTGTGCTACATATATGTCAAAATAATGATCTCCTTCCAACTATACAAAATGACAAAAGTATAAAGTGGACGGAAAAGGAGATTCAAGAAAAAAGTTAATCTATATGTTTGGCCAACAGTGATTTGGTGTACTCCAATATCAGTGTTTTTATCTTTACACTGAACAGTCAAATATCTATTAATCAAACGATTTATAATTTTCACTGTTACTTTGGTAGGAAAAAAAATTATAGGACCATCACTCACAACGCACTGTAAATGCATAACAAGAAATATTGTTAAGAACAAACAAACTAATATAGTAGTGTTGGAGATTGAAAACATCATTGCTCTCAATTGTTCAAACTATTATTATAAGTTTGAGTTTTTTTTATGCAAACTCATATAAACACACCTATATATACTGCTTACATATATTTTATGAGTTTTTTAAATTTATATATTATATTTATTTTATATTTTATTTATTTAAGATTATAAATAATTTAAGATTATTATTTATTTTTTATTTTTATGTAAGTAAGATCTAAAATAATTTAAAATATTCATTAATTTTAAATTTGAATAATTTTAGAATGTCTTTTATTTCAAATTTTTATTTACTTACTATTTTAACTAATTTAACAATTTTATTTATTTCAACAAGTTGTTTAAGTAAATTTCTGAATAATTTATTATTTTCATTTAAAATATTTAAATAATTTAGAAACGCACTTTATTTCATATTTTTATTTATTTAAAATTTTAACTAATTTAATAATATTATTGATTTCAAATTTTTATTTATTTAAATTTTTCAAATAAAATTTCAATAATTTTTATTGATTTGACTAATTACTTATTTAAAATATTTAAATAGTTTAGAAACATTCTTTAATTCAAATTTTTATTTTTTTTAAATTATGACTAATTTAATAATGTTATTTATTTTAAATTTTGAAAAAATTATAGACATATTATTTATTTCATATTTCCATATAAGTAATATTTGAATAATTTAAAACTTTTATTTCTTTAAAATTTCAAAGAAGTTAGAAATGATGGTTATTTTTAGTTTTTATTTACTTATGATTTTGACTAATTTAATAATAATAATCTTATTTATTTCAAAATTTCGTTTGAGTTACGTTCTGAATAATTTAATATTTTTATTTAAAATGTTTAAATAATTTGAAAACGTTTTTTGTTTTAAATTTTTATTTATTTAAAATTTTGACTAATTTATTAATATTATTGATTTCAAATTTTAATTTATTTAAGATGTTGAAAAAATTTTAAAAAATATTATTTATTATAGATTTTCATATAAGTAAAATTTGAATAATTAAAATTTTTTATTTATTTAAAATTTTGAATAATTTAAAAATTTTAAATAATTTATTTTCTTAACACACATACTCGTTCATGTATTTAAATATTAATTACTCAATATATATTTGAATTATTAATTGAGAATAAAAAACTATATATTAAGCATGTAATATATGCTACCTATTTTATAATTTTCTTAATTATAAACTTTTTTTACTAACAACATCTTCTCGAAGTGAGAAAGCGTCAAGATTTATAAAAAAAAATGTTAGAAAACATGGAACATTTATAAAATGCAGTCAATTCTTATGAACGAGGGTTGTTCGTGATTTTCGTGTATCTGAGTCTCCGAAGTAGGTACAGAGATATGGCACCATTTTTTTTAAAAGTTTGAATCTCTGAATCGGTTTTTTTGAACGTTGAAACAACCGTAAAAAATGTATCTTCGTAGAAAGTACTTTTTAACGAAAAATATATAATGATTAAGTATGTTGTCCTTTTCAGTCAGAATGAAGACCTACACGAAGATAAAATTAAATCGTTCAGCACGGGTTACAGCGATGTTTATGGATTCAGTGTATAGTATACGGTGCTGTGATGATGGAAAATGTAGGACCATTAATGTGTTTCTTTACTGTTCATGTACAAAGAAGAATGCAGATTTTTTATGTTTCTTTTTATTAATTTTAATTAACAACAAAGACTGATTTGTAAGAAAATCTACTATAATCATCCTTGTATGTATAAAAAAAAAATAAAAATTAACTGTGCATAAGAACTTTTATAAGTTTAATTCTCGTCTCGTTTTTCTGTTACTGCATTGTGCTCTGCTTTTTATTGTTACACTATATCTTTTTTTCATAGTCACATTATTCATATTCAATTTTCATGTTGTTTCATTTTCATTTGTGGTTTTAACTTGAATTATACATGGCAAGACAAAAATATCATAATTTAAATCATAATATTGCGTTAAGAGACGTAATTGTTGAAATTACTGTAAAGATAATCAATTATATATACATATATGAGATAATATATTATCTTATATATATTATATTGATTATAATATTATAATATATATAAATTTGTATAATAATAATGAAAAAAATTAATATTAACAATAAAAAAAATAGTAATAATAATAATTAAAATAAATTTGTAAAATAATAATAATAATAACAATAACAAAATTTCAAAATAATAATAATCAAAATTAATTTAGAAAATAATAGTAAAAGTAATAATAAAAAAATAAAAATTATAATAATAAAAAAATAAATTTATGAAATAATAATAAAATTAATAATAATAGTAATAATAACAATAATCAAAATCAATTTATAAAATAACAATAACAAAATATCAAAATAAATTTATAAAATAATAATAATAATATTAACAATAATAATTTAATTTAATTTAATTTTATAAAAATTTAGTTGTATTACCAGTATTAGATAATTCGTATTTGTTTTTGTCAAGTTCAAGGACTCCTTTAATTTAAATAGTAGATATAAACAAATTTTATCATTATTACTTATATATTTGATGTTTGTTAGGTGTTAACTTTTTATATCCGTTTAATTTATTAAGTTTTATTGAATTTAGAATTTCACTTAAATCTTTTATAATTTCTGTTATTCAAATATTATTTAATTTTATCAAAATTTATTTTTAATAATTTTTCTTGTATTCACAATATTAGGTAATTCTTATTTGTTTTACTAAACTCACGGACAGTAGCGAAAATAATGTTTGAATGACACCTAAATTTCATGTACAAATAATTAATTATATTTTAATTTAAATTAATTTCAATGATAAAGGTAAAATTATAATCTTACAATTTCATTAATATTTTTTTAACAATCATATTCATTACATTATTTATAAAATTTAATAAATTTTGTATTTATTTACCTATACATTTCATTTTCTTTCCCTTTATCCTAATAATAATACTTTTTACTCTCTATTTCTTAAAATTTATCATTTTCTTCCTTTTCAAATATTCAAAAATACCTAATTGTTATGTGTCTGAAGTTTTTTTTTTTAACTGTAAAAAATAGAATAAATTGGGGTATTTAAGGATACTCAAACCTATATACAAATTACATATAAAACAAAAAATATTACCTCAATTCAAATCTAAAATAAAATAACAAAAGACTTTTTTTTCATCTAACTCAACTAATAGAGCTCTTCCAGATAAAAATATTTTTGGACAACCTTTTTTTAATAAAAACTCTTTCAAAATAAAATTAAATAAACTTTTTTTAAGTTAAAACTATTTCGTGTACTAACTAACTTATAAAAGGAATTTTTATACAAATTTATAAGTTATTTTATATATAGGCTAATTTTAATCTATAAAACATTATTTACTTTTTTTTAATCTTACTTTTTACAATTAATTTTAATTACTTTTTGGATATGATGATGTTTAACTTTAAATATAAGATAAAGATTGTCTTAGGAAATAGATTTTAGATTCAACTCGATGTCATAAAATCGACTAGTAAAATGTGTGTATCTATTTATATAAAATAATTTATATATGATTTCCAATACAAACTCTCGTACCAAAAATCGAAATATAAAATTTTATTTTTTTAATAATAAAGAATATAATTAAATATGTATAACTAGATATTTTTTTATCAATAAAAAGGATAAAATTAAATATATCTCACTCTGAATAGATATTTATGAGTAGTTTAATAGTAATATAATAATAGATAACAATAAATCTAATTGATTTATTAGATTCTTTGATGAATATTCTAAAATATTTAATATTATAGAGTCACGAGCAAACTTATATAAAAAATTATGATTTCACTTTTAATTAAATAAATTTAAAATAATGTGTTTGTGGTATATCCACGAGAGATGCTTTTCTAAAATTCATATTAGGAAAACTTTCAATAAACAAACTTAAAATTCGTCACCTACTTTATATATTTGTTAGTAGAAATTTATTTTCTTTTTATAATCGAAAGAATGTCCATCAATATTAAAAAAAAAAAAAAAATCTCAAATACAAGTTTTTATGAAGATTACACCCATGGAGTTTAAATGTTAAGTACGGTGAAGATCAAATATGAAGACTAAAATCAAATATCAAGACTATAGATCACACGAAATTTTTTGGATAATTACTATGAGTGGTTAGGATTTGTTTCCCATAAATATTAGGTTTCTCTTCTTAGTAATAAGGATTAGAACTTGTAAACACTCACATAAATCATGGAAAATACTGAGGAATAAATGAATTACTTCAATGTTCTCAACCATGGTATTTTGAACACTTACATTCAAGTACTTCTCCTCTTTCTCTTACTTTTCTTTATCATTTAATTTACATACTTTTTTCTTTTTTCTCAAACATCTTGATGTCTGTGATTAATCATATCAATTTATGAAAACTTAATATATAAATCCATAATAAAGAATTTGCCATGAATTTCTCAGACATTTATGGAATTATGTCTGATTTTAACGACAAAGTACACCTAAAACAACCTAAAACAATAAGAATAGTACACACATATATAATCTAAAATATAAAATAAAATTTTAAATCTAAACTCTAAAAATAAAATTTTTCATAATTTTATATTATAATTTTAAGATATTTCTAGACAATATAAAATTTTGAACAGTGTACGATTATCATTGCGGCCAATAGGTAGGCGTGCTTTCTAGCTAGAAGGAAGGAGTGTAGGATGAGGACCATACACCACTAATAGTTTCATCAAATGAGATGCACAACACTGACTTTATGTGTGAATTTGAACATTTTGACACAGCCGAAAAAGAGTCCCACATCACATAAATACCTGTCAGCACAGGAAGTTTCTATCTCGGTCTCATTGCTCAATCATTGCACTGACTCACCGTTAGTATAAATACATAACTAACTAAACATCTTCTCATAACCCTAAATTCTATAGATAAAATTTCAAGGTTATTCTTGCCACATGGATCCGCTACAGGAAAGTCGACCTTCTTCAACCAGAGTCGACAGAAAGATCGTAGAGAAAAACAGGAGAAGCCATATGAAGAATCTTTATTCTGAACTCAACTCTCTTCTCCCTAGTTATAATCCCAAGGTCTGTTATTTCTCTCTGTCATGCATGGGAGGAAATCATGTCTAGTTTTTTCATGCTTCAATGAAACCTGAAAATTTTTATATAATTTGATGAGATTACAGTGATGAATACATATAATGATATGATGTAGTTTTTTTATTTTTTTTTGTTTAATTAACTCAGCAAGTGGTGGCACTGCCTGATCAATTAGATGAGGCAACGGAGTACATAAAAAGCCTGGAGGCAAAAGTTAAGATGTTGAAGGAGAAGAAAGAAAGGTTAATGGAAAGGAAGAGAAGTCGAAGTGGTTTCTCGAGTGGTTTTGAAGCACGAGGAAGCCTAAAACCGCCAAGAATGGAGATTCATGAAACGGGTTCTGTGCTTCAAGTCATTCTAACATGTGGGGTCGATAACCGCTTCGTTTTCTGTGAAATTATCAGAATATTGCATGAAGAGAATGTTGAGGTAATCACTACCAGTTCTTCAATTGTTGGAGATTCGGTGATTCATGTTGTGCTCGGGGAGGTTAGTATATATGTCTTGTAATTGTTAGAAAAAAAAATAAAATCGATTAGCACAAAAGCATGACAATTTATAATCATTTTTCTCTCTTTGCTTTTATGTAGGTTGGTCAATCAATGTTCCAATCTGGAGCTAGTAAAGTGAGTGCGAGGCTGAAATGGTTCGTAAACGGATCCATCTGTGGTGAAGAAATGGAGCCTCAAATGTTATGGGATTCTGAATTGCAACTCCTCATGCATGGGTGGTCCTAGATCCTACCCTAGACAATGGACCACCAAATCCTAAGTAAAATTAAAAAAGAAAACATAAATTTATGTGTGCAGAGATTTTTAGCCTCTGACGTGTCTAAGAAAAAAAAAATTACAGTTCAAATTAGATTTTGGTTGTTAAATAATTACAAAATAAAAATGATAATTAAATTTAGTGAGCAATCAAGTTAAATAATTGATATCTAAGATTAGCAATCAAAGTTTTTAGTGACCTATGCTGTCGGATTCTAAATTGATAACATTATTTCTATTTTGTAGTTATTTAACAATTAAAATTTAATTTGGTGACTATTTTAATCATAATTAATAACCATTTCATTTGATAACTAAGAATTGGTCTCTAGATAATATTTTTCTTATAGTGAATTTATAATTTTTTTTACAAGCGATGGAGTATTCTCAAATGTTCTGTTTTAATATTTAATTTACTTTTTACTAAAAATATTGTTGTTACCACTCGCATTATTTATTTCGACTGCAATGAGTAGTTCTTGATTTATACAAATGCTAATATATACCCACTGATTTATCGAAAATAAGAAATAATGTGTTACTATTTTGAAATCAATGTCTAGAGCATTAAGTGTGAAATTTTTTTAAAGAATCAATATCAATATCACAAACAATGTTAAAACTATTAAGTGAAAATGGTTGAAGTATATTTGAATTTTATAAATATTAAACTTCTATTTTGCAACAAAAATTTGAAAGTAAAACACTTATTTAAATCTTGAAGTCACATGGATATACATTCATGAATAGTCATAAGTCGCATTGCCCTAATTGTACGAACATTGATTTATGGAGAACTTAATTTTATTACCTGTAAAAGCTATACAAGATACCTAAATAATTATGATATAGAACTTTTATTATTATATAAAACTTATATTCTTTTTAATATATTATGAATAATCACAAAAATATAAAATGTTGATATACATTTATAAAATTATATTACGAATAATATTTTCTTTAAGAAAATTTTATATATAAAAAAAATCTACTCTCAATTTCAAATTAAACAAGAATTATTTATATAATAATTGGGATGCTTTCATTTAGTGATATCAAAGCAGCTCGTCTTATCAAGATCTTGGTATGATTTTTTCATAATATTTGTTGTCTCTACTAAAAATTATAGAGAAGTACAAATTATTTATGCTTACATTTTTCTTAAATAAGAAAAGTGCAAGATAAGTAGACTAAGAATGAGTGATATCTTATAATTAATACCTATAGTAAGAAAAAAAATTAAGCAATATTTTAAAAATAAGGTAAGTACTCATTTTTTTTAGGAAAATATGGATAGTGGACCAAATATTACACATGAATTATTGGAAAGAATTGCAATTGTCTTGGATAGTATGAATCCAAAACAAAAAGTTAAATCCATAGAAAATCAAGAATTAAAAACCTTTCGCAAGAACAATCCACAAGAATTTAAGGGAGGTTTTAATTTAATCTTGATGGAGCTTAATCATCCATAACAAAAATCAAGAAATTTTTTGTCACAATGATATGTATTGTTACAAATAGAGTCACATTTGTTGCCTTTATATTTATTGAAGAACCTGAAAATTCGTGGAAATTTACCAAGCAAAGATTAGAAGATAAAGGAAAACTAGTTACTTGAAAGATCTTTAAACAAAAATTTCCAAAGAAATATCGTGGAAAGAATCTTTGAAGGGAGAAAAAAGTTGAATTCCTCAATCTTTGTCAAGGAACTGTAGGAGAATATGCAATATAGTTTGATGAGTTGTCAAAATTTTATCCTTATTTTTGTGAGAAGATGGATGAGCATTCCTCTTGTTCAAAGTTTGAAAATGGACTAAGAGCTAACATTAAATAGGTAGTTGATTATTTAGAAATTGTCTCATTCCTTACACTTGTAAACTATTGCAAGATTTAGAAAGATGATAATATGACAAGACAAGATAATATGACAAGACAAGCTCAGTAGAGATAAGGAGGACCACTGAGGCACAAGAGAAATGAATTCAAGTCCAACAATAAGAAAGGTTGTTCCATTTGGATTTTTAGGACAAAAGCATTCATCTAATGCCAATACTTTGAGTATAATCAACCCTATCAAATATTTCATCATGGGAGTTGTCCTATAGCTTACTTCATTGTGGAAAAATGAGTGAGTACCACAGAGTTAAGAAGGACCAAGATAATTGAAGACCTCATCGTTACACTTGCTACCCCATCGTTTCATGTTCTAAATGTAGATGTATCCATATTATTACATCATAGATTTACCAAGTGTAAAGAGTATTGAATGAATACAAACATTATCTAATTTAATTTTTGGAGAAGGGTTGAATTACTCCTTTTTATGTTTTCATTTGATAAATTTTTATTATTGATAAAAAAACATTGATATTTGATTTTCTTTGGTTATTTTCTTCTTCCTAACACTCTTTAGTTTACAATCATTTTTCCCACTTTTTTGTTTCTTGTTTTATGCACATTCAGCAATCATTTAATTTAGAAACAAGCGTTATAATTAAGAGACTGAAAGATTTGTGAACGGGCATGCAGAGATCGAAAATACGTTTTCTCATTTGGAAGTAGGTCATAACACTGTTGAAAATGTCACACTTTTACGTTCTTTTGGTGTTTATTCGTCGAATTTGCAACCCATTTTGTGTAACACTTATAACCCCGCCACAGAAATTTATTTTGTGCTTATTGCATTTAAATATGAATGACCTAGCTTTTTGCAGAATTTTGTAAGCTTAATTATGAGGGAGGCTAATTTATAGATATTGGCTCTTGATTTTCACATTCACCACTATAGTAAACAATCAAATACATATTTTGTTAAAACGGCTCTCTATTTTCTCAATTGAAAAGTGAGATACAAAAAGGGGATATTCAAAACCCTAAACACAAAAGGGCAAACTAGTAAATTCGGGTCAACATATAACAATCTCCACCTTGAGCTGAATTGCACAGCTAGAAAATAAACAAAAAATGAACTAGAACAAACTCAAAAACAAACTAACAACAAACTGAAATTGTATTTTGAGCAAAACTTGAACTTTGTAATAGGAAGAGGCTTTGTGAGCATATCAGCTGGATTTTCTTCGGTGCTAATCTTCTTCACAAGCACATTACCTTCAGAAATCACATCACGCACAAAGTGATATCGTATATCAATGTGCTTAGTCCTCTCATGGAACATCCGGTCATTTGTCAAATGAATGGCACTTTGGTTGTCACAAAATACCATGATAGGATCACCAAGAGAAGTAACCTCACCAAGAAATGCCTTAAGCCAAATAGCCTCCCTAATAGCCTCCATGATTGTCGTGTACTCTGCTTCCGTGCTAGAGAGTGCAATAGTGGATTGAAGTGTTGACTTCCAACTAATTGCACACCCTCCAAGAGTAAAAACATAACCCGTCAAAGACCTCCTCTTATCTAAATCACCACCAAAATCCGAATTCACATAACCCGTTAGTATCTCATTTCCTCCAAAATCCAAATGAGCATTAATGGTACCTTTCAAGTAGCGAAAGATCCATTTTACCGCTTCCCAATGTCCTCTTCCAGGACAAGTAAGGTACCTACTCACCACACTAACGGCTTGAGCTATGTTGGGTCTAGTACACACCATCAAGTACATAAGACTCCCAACTGTACTTGAGTATGAAACATTTTCCATATACTTCTTCTCATGTTCGGACTTAGGACTCATAGCAGCTGAAAGCTTGAAATGTGTTGCAAGAGGGGTGGAAACAATCTTGGCTTTCTCCATTCCAAAACGACGGATTACCTTTCCTGCAAACTCCTTTTGTGAGAGAAAGAGTTTTCGATTGGGCCGGTTCCTTGATATTTCCATGCCAAGGATTCTTTTGGCGGCCCCTAAATCTTTCATCTCAAATGCCGAACCAAGTTGCTCTTTCAATCTCACAATTTCATCCATATTGGAAGCAACAATCAACATATCATCAACATAGAGCAACAAGTAGATAGATTCTCCGCTACTCAACTTCTTGAAGTAAACACAACTATCATAATTAGAGCGGGAGAAATTTATACTAACCATGAATGAGTCAAATTTCTTGTACCATTGCCGAGGTGATTGCTTAAGGCCATAGAGTGACTTCTTCAACAAACATACATGATTCTCCTTTCCCACAACTTCAAAACCCTCTGGTTGCTTCATGTAAATTTGCTCTTCTAAATCACCATGTAAGAAAGCAGTTTTCACATCCAACTGCTCTAACTCCAAATCCTTGATTGCCACTAAAGAGAGCAAAACTCGAATGGAGGTATGCTTGACAACAGGAGAAAATACTTCATTAAAGTCCACACCTTGAACTTGACTATAACCCTTCGCCACAAGTCTTGCCTTATACCAAAGACGTTTTGGTCTTGAACCATCTACCATCTTCTTGAAGACCCACTTGCAACCCACAATCTTCTTACCACTAGGTGGCTTCACAAGAGTCCAAGTGTGATTTCTTTCCAATGATTGAAGCTCTTCATTCATGGCGGAAACTCAATCCGTTGCATTTTTGGAAGAAATAACTTCTTTGTAAGATGATGGTTCACTATACTCCACCTCTTCGGCGGCTGAAAAACAATAAGCAAAATCAACATATCTCACCGGTTTTCTAATTTCTCTTCTTTCACGTTGTCTTGCCAACAAATATGGTTGCTCTTCAACTTCTTGTTCTTCCGGATGAGCATTTTCATGTGGTATAACCTCTTCTTCCTCACTTTGTTGGACTGACACCTTAAACTCTACCTTCTTGTCAATCTTCTCATTCTCCATAATGGTCGACTTGAGCACAATATTCTTGGATTTCAACATAGCCGACTCATCAAAAGTGACATGAAATTTAGAAGATGCGGGACATCAAACCTTGTACCCCTTCACATTCATGGAATACCCAACAAAAACGCCCTTCTTTGCTTGGCCTCCAATTTGTTTGAAAAGGAAAACTGAGCAGGGTTTTGTTGAAACAGCAACATATAGGTGGGGGTTCTTAAGTGTTCTTACACTATAGAAACGAAACACGTCAAAGAAAAGGTGGATAAGCTGACACATCACGTACGTCTTCCGAACTTTTTTACAAAAGTCGTGGAAGGCTATTCCAACATCATTGTTCCATAAAGAGGTTCCTTTATTATGAATAGGTTCTTTTTCTTTTGTTGTGTGTGTACAATTAGTATTTGGTCTCTCTTCTTTTCACAGTGTGCATTTTTTTTTTCTTGCCAACACCTCAGGTTGAATATTGTTGGTGAGCAACAGGAGACGTGGATGGTTTGGATTTGGATTGGGGTATTTGGGTTGATTTGGAAGCATGAAAATGAGAGGGTGATTGGGTTTCTTCTATTCTACCCTGCCATGAAGAGAAATGAGTTGAAAGTTTGAACTTAATTTGTTCTTGAATTTGTTATTTGAATTACATATTTGTTCTTGAAATTGTTTGGTTTGGATAAATTTTTTAATTCTGTGCGTAAATAATAAATAAAAATTGATAGCAAAAATAAATTGACATGAGTGGACATAAAATTGGAGGTTTTTTTTAATATATTAATGTTTTTTTAGGGCAATAAATAAAATTAATAAGAATATTTAAGGAGGTTTTGCAACCCTATTACAAAAAAGACAAAATAGAAAAAAAAAAAAAAAAAAAAAAAAAAAAAAAAAAAACTCTATGTGACTCCAAAATACAGTATCAAAATTGCACAAGTAAGACAAACAGTCCATGTATCACTACACAAAGTAGATGAGATGGTTTACCTATAACCCAAAAAATAAATGTCTCTAAGAACCAATTACACCCCATTAGCTGAATAAATAAGGCCAGAATTCAAACATAAATAGGTCCACAATACACTATTATGTCTAGCAAGTCTTTCTTATGCTGACTCTGGTTACAGTAGTGGTACTTTAATTTGAAGAGATTTTCACTTTTGTACCTGTTTGATTTCCGTGTGAATACCTATAGTATTATGAACCTGTCACCACTTCTTTAACAAACTTGTTAATTAATCATTTTATCCAAACATTATACATGACATCTTATGCTCATTCTAGTTACAGTAGTACAGTAGTGGTACTTGAAGAGAAGTAAGCGTCCTCTACTTTGAATGGTTGTGTACTCCATTAATAAGTCACCAAAGAAACATATTTTCACTTTTGTACCTGTTTGGTTTCTGTGAATGGTGATAGTATTATGAACCTGTCACCACTTCCTTAACAAACTTGTTAATTAATCATTTTACCCAAACATTGTAAAGGACAAAGTTGTCAGTCAGAGAAGGAGAAAGTTACCCTCTTTGTACAATATTTAATCCATGTCCATACATTCAATTGTGCTAAATGGAATAGCTCTATGTCATTTATTAGACCATTATTAATAATCACATTGTTTCTATTTTCCAAATTTCCCATACAATTATCACCCACATTCCTTTCCCCATCAAGTTGGGCTTTCTTATTGAGAAACATCAAACTGTAATTCTAGAAATGAACATCAATTAATTTATGTCTAACCCAGATGATTTCTATCCTACTATCACAGTTATCCCAAACTTTAATCACAATTACACAATTAATAAAAAGCTATTGTGGTGACTCCTATTGATCACTACATAGTGGGTATAAATTAGTACCTATTAAAACTCTTCTCCTAAGGAGATTAATACGGGATGGCAACCTATCTAATAGTATTCTCCACACACAAATAAGAGCATAAGGAGCTACTTTTAATCTCCACGGCTATTCAAACAAACTAATACAACACTGATCACCTATCCTATTAAGAATTACATAGCCAGAACTCACAGTATATTGTGAGAATCATCTAACTCCCAAGTGCAAATTATCTAGTGTGCCTGTCTTCTACAGTGCGTTTCTCAATATTAACAACAATTGATTATTTAGATTCTTTTTCCATTCAAACATGTCGCTTCTCCATATTAAATTCCACTTGAATATCTCCCTGTTATTAATAAGCTGCCACTCGCCTAAATCATGAATAACAGTATTCCTATGTCAGGACAGAGAATATAGTCTAGAAAATTTCTCTTTTATTAGTTGTTCACTGATCCATTTGTCTTCCAACAGTCTCACCCGTTTGCCATCACCTAACACCCACCCGATTCTAGAATCAAACCAATTACATGGTTTAGATGCCTCACACACTTTGCAGAGGTCACGCCACCGTTTAGATTTCTTATTATCAAGCCTATTACTCTCCATCTCCCTCTATGATCCATACCTTGAGAGTATTACCCCCTTCCATATACCACCTTCCTAATTCCCAAGCCTCCATTTCCGTACAGCAACATTAAATTTACTCACATCTTTAATAACAAAGTCACCTTCTCTTATTCTGATTTAAATAACCAAAATCTAATAGTGTGCTCAAAACAAAATAACCAAGCACTGAAAGCATTTTGAAAAGAAAAGAAATAGGTTGGACCGAGTGAGCAGATTTTTGTTTTCTGTGCAAAATAGTAATTGTAGGAGGGGTATGTTCTTCTGCTTAATAAATGCAGTTTAAAATGCCACACAAGAGTATGATGTAAATACGCAGGTTAAACAGAAGGTGGGAGGCTTTTATCAGGACAAGCTTGACAGTGAAAAATATCACCACTCTGCAGCCCAGGAGCAATACACAAAACTCACAGAGAGGATGAGGCAAGTTATGTATTGCAGATCATGAATACTGCTATATCACACTATATGCATGCAGCATGATCAAATGGAATGGCCAAATTAAGAAGAACAAGCATGTAGCAGGTAGGGAAAGAAATAGAAGGGCTAAATCAATAAGATGCAAATAGGTACTATGGACCATTGAATCTATAGTCTTTACTATAACTGAATTTTGGTGTAAACTTTTGTTTAATCATGGGGTGAAATATGAGGTTTTCATGGTTTTTTTTTTTTTTTTTTTT
>Ga0209700_100179_pt1 | contig 101382 bp, 64 predicted proteins | sample SiratroredBW_FD_187528 | JGI IMG/M metagenome (GOLD analysis project Ga0209700, IMG submission 187528) | Root nodule microbial communities of legume samples collected from California, USA - Siratro red BW (SPAdes) (version 2) | ecosystem: Host-associated > Plants > Roots > Nodule | place: USA...
TAATAAATAATATTACTTATCTATAAATGATCATAATGTCAACTAAAAATTTTTCTATTGATAATAAAATTCAATAACAAAATTCAATAACAATCTTTGATACATGTGTTTAAAACAAAGATAAGTTATTCTTTTACAACAATTGAATGATATATTAATAGAGGAATAAAATTACTTAATATAAGGAATCAATAATTGAGATAACAGGTGAATTAAAATTGGTCCATTCAATTTCTAGATATTAAGTAGATATTTAATTTCTTATATATTTTAAAATTATTTCTTTAAATCTTTATAGTTTTATAGGTGTACAATTTTGGTTTCCCTATTATCTGTCTTTAAGTTTTAAATTAAATATATTTAATACATTGCTAATATAGTATTTAATTATTAATAAATAATATTATTACTTGTCTATAAATGATCATAATATCAATTAAACATTTGTTAATTTCTTATATATATTTAAAATTGTTTTTTAAATCTTTATAGTTTTAAATCGGTATACAATTTTGGTTTCCATATTATCTGTCTTTATTGTTTTAAAATTAAACATATTTAATACATTGCTAATATAGTATTTAATTATTAATGAATAATATTACTTGTCTATAAATGATCATAATATCAATTAAAGATTCGCTATTAATAATAAAATTTAACAAACTTTTCATACATGTGCTTAAAATGAAGATAGTATTTTCTTCTACACCAATTCAATGATATATTAATAGTGGAATAAAATTACTTAATTTTAGAAAATAAGGAATCAGTAATTGAGAAAACACATGAATTAAAATTGATCCTTTTATATATTTTTTGGATTAAAGATAGAATAAAAAAATAAAAAAGAAATAAAAATAGAGTAAAAAGTGGGATTATTTAAAAAAAAAGTTAAAGATACAGATAAATGAGCAAAAAGTTTAAAATTTCACGTGAAAAAAATAACAATTTTTTGGGTAATATTGTGAGTTATCAAAATATCCTTGATTCAATTTAAAAATGATCAATTAAAAATTTCTATTTTATAAAATTGAAAATAGTACTATTTTTTTAAAAAAATAATATATTTAAATAACTAATTACGTCACAAAATATCCACATATCAATTAAAAAAGTTTAATTATAATAAAAGTTTCCAAATTATAAATGAAATTAAATTGAAAGAAAATTTAATAGATATAATTAAAACACACTTGACCTTTATCACATTGTATTACCTTTATTTTTTTTTCATGTAGTTTATTTGGTGTTTTCTTGAAATAATTTATTTTTTGTCTTTTCTTCCACTGCTTATCTACCACAGAAAAGGTTTGATGAAGTTGTGATTTATTTAATCTGCAATTAAAAAGATTATTTAACCTTCATCTCATCACACAGTTTGAAGAAAGTGAAACAAAAAAGAAAAATCTCAAATTTGAACTAAAAATAATTAATGGTGCGGAACTGATCTTCCATTCCACCATGAGAGACTTGGTCAGTTTCATCACCCTAGAATCAGTCATAAACTATTTACTGTAGGGCGACTGCTAAAATTTATGAAGGTTTTGAATGTCCGTCGCTCAGTTTATCTATTCCCAACTGTGCTCCGTGGCAAGGCAGAGCCCGTGCCTGGCGAAGAAGATTCATGCACAAATCATAAAAGCTGGTCTCTACCAACATGAACCCATCCCCAACACACTTTTAGATGCATATGGCAAATGTGGTCTAGTAGAAGACGCAATCCAACTGTTCGACGCATTGCCCCGCCGAAACCCAGTGGCATGGGCCTCCCTCCTAACCGCCTGCAACCTCGCCAACCGCCCTCACCGTGCCCTCTCCATCTCCCGCTCCCTTCTCACCGCCGGCGTCCACCCCGACCACTTCGTCTTCGCCTCCCTCGTCAAGGCTTGTTCTAACTTGGGTGCTCTTCACGTGAAACAAGGGAAACAAGTGCATGTTCGCTTCTTCCTCTCACCATTCTCCAATGATGACGTTGTCAAGTCGTCTTTGGTCGACATGTACGCGAAATTCGGGTTGCCCGATTACGGGCGTGCCGTTTTCGACTCCATTTCTTCGTTGAATTCGATTTCTTGGACTGCCATGATATCTGGGTATGCGCGAAGTGGTCGAAAGGTGGAGGCGTTTGAACTGTTTCGTCAAACGCCGTATCGAAACTTGTTTGCTTGGACTGCTTTGATTTCCGGGCTGGTCCAGAGTGGGAATGGATTTGAGGCGTTGCACGTGTTTGTTGAAATGCGGCATGATGGGGTTAGTGTAACAGACCCGTTGGTTCTTTCCAGTGTGGTTGGTGCTTGTGCTAATTTAGCTCTTTGGGAGCTGGGTAAACAGATGCACGGTCTGGTTATTGTCCTTGGCTATGAGTCTTGCTTGTTTATAAGCAATGCACTTGTAGATATGTATGCCAAATGCAGTGACCTTGTTGCTGCAAAGTATATCTTCTGGGACATGTGCAGAAAGGATGTTGTTTCTTGGACTTCCATAATTGTTGGCAGTGCCCAACATGGACAGGCTGAGGAGGCTCTGGGTCTGTATGATGACATGGTTTTGGCTGGGGTTAAGCCGAATGAGGTGACCTTTGTTGGGTTGATTCATGCATGTAGCCATGCTGGCCTAGTTAGCAAGGGCAGGGCTTTGTTCAGGTCTATGGTTGAAGATTATGGAATTAAGCCCTCTCTTCAGCACTATACTTGTTTGCTAGATCTTTTTAGTCGATCAGGGCACCTTCATGAGGCTGAGAGTCTCATTAGAACTATGCCAGTCAGCCCTGATGAACCCACTTGGGCTGCTTTGCTTAGTGCTTGCAAGCGGCATGGTAACACCCAGATGGCAGTTAGGATTGCTGATCATCTGTTAAATTTAAAACCAGAAGAATCTTCTTCTTATATATTGTTATCTAACGTATATGCCGGAGCTGGTATGTGGGAGAATGTTTCTAAAGTGAGAAAGTTAATGACGGTCATGGAGGTAAAAAAGGAACCAGGTTATAGCTGCATCGACTTGGGAAGGGAAAGCCATGTGTTTTATGCTGGAGAGACTTCTCACCCAATGAGGAATGAGATTATAGGTTTAGTTAGGGAGTTAGATGCAGAGATGAGGAAAAGGGGTTATACTCCTGATACTAGCTCGGTTTTACATGATATGGATCAACAAGAGAAGGAAAGACAACTTTTCTGGCACAGTGAGAGGTTGGCTGTGGCTTATGGGCTTCTAAAGTCTGTTCCAGGGACTATAATACGTATAGTGAAAAATCTTCGTGTTTGTGGAGATTGTCATACTGTTCTGAAACTGATCAGCACTATAACAAATAGGGAAATTTATGTCCGAGATGCCAAAAGATATCACCATTTTAAGGATGGGAATTGTTCTTGCAATGACTTCTGGTGATTTGAGAATTCTGATTTAAATTTCCACAAATTTAGTGTATATTTGTTTGCAAGTCTAAGACTTGCATGTATGAAGATTTTCAGGTCAAACACCAAATGAAAGGAAAACACAGAAGTTAGGGTTTGGTGCTTCCTGGATCGATTTTTCCCGCGCTAAACAAAGCATCCTGATAATGCTTTTTAGCCCTTAAGCAATAATCTTTCTCTATTACTGGTTATTTCAACGCCGCTTGGCCTGTAAACTCTTAACGATGAGTAAGTTGAATTTGGGAGTGTGGAAAGTCATAATAACTATTTGAGTTGGCATCCATCATCAGTTAAAACCATTTTAACGCATTAAATTTAAAAAAATTATACCTTAATTCATAAATTACACTCATTTGATATTCGTTTTATTTAATAAAATATTATATAAAAATAAAATAATTTATTATGATATAAATAATTATATTTTATTGTATGTAATATCAAATATCAACACTCTTAAATTTAATTTAAATGTAAGTCAGTGACATTATCCATTCTTGAGAATATACAATAACAAAAGAATTGTCATATTAACTTTTAATAAGAGAAACAGTATTCTAAATTGTGTAAGAGGTGAAAAATTGTCACCAGACGGAAAAGGTTTTTAAGTTTTAATGATTTTCCTACTTTCAATATACAGTAAAGCCCATACGTCGGCATCAGTAACCAAGTTTTTTACTTGTATAGATTCTCTATTTGGTCCCTGTATTGAGCCACAACTTTATCCCTTCGAATTTTCATGGTGGGTGTCATAAGACCATTATCAATCTGTCATCGAAGTAAACGTTAATCAGGTACGTTAATTCAGCTACGTAAATACTATACAGATATGAATTTGAAGTTTAATCTAACCGTGAAGGGGTCATTTACGAGAAGGACTGGTCCAATTTGAAATGGAGACTCTGATGTCCTGCATCACAAAGACAGGAAAAAAAGGAGAGCATGCTATCAAAACAATTTAAGGGACAATAAAGAAGCAGGAGTTTAAGAAAGAAAACTACTTTTTTTTTTCTCAGAGAAGTGTACAAAGACATCACAGTACAAGACTGTAACCCCAACCAAGTTGGGACGTATCAATAATTTGCACCACACCAAAATAACATTAAAGAAATAAAACAAAACAAAACAGAGTGGACAGACCAAACTAAACCCGCTAAACTTAAGAAAATCTGTAGTTAAACGACTTAAGAAAGAAAACAACTTCGTTAAAGCCAATTATATATTTCTTTCCCTTGCTTTTGGTTATGAAAGAACAGAACTAGGTAAACCATTTTCACTTTTCAAGGAACCTAGTTAGGGGTAGTCTAAAATCCTTGCCATCGTTGGTAAAAAATTACATAGAAAAAGCTGCATCAATTTTCATACAGCAGCAGAAATTGCGTTGATCTGTTTCTCATTTATTGTCGCATGCCATATAAAAAAGGGAATTCACATTGCACACATATTTGAACAATTAAAAGAGTATATGATAGATCAGGGCTAGTGTTGAGAACACAATATGGAACCACAGTAGATTTTTCTGTACCCAGGAGAGTGCACCAAAGTCAACTAGAGCCCTTATCTCTTTACCATAGTCTTGGATGCACTTATTGACAACATCCAAGAGTCAGTCATATAATACATGCTATTTACAGATGATGATATAGTTCTAGTTGAAAAATGAAGTGGAAAATAAACGAAAATATAGGGATGTTGAGACAAACTTTGAAGTTTAGGGTGCAAAAAGCCTCACTTACGGGGTAAAACTATGAGAAAATCTTTGACCAAATGTCACCCATGTATCCAGGATTCGTCATACAAAGTGGTGAAGATTCAAGTGAAATGGGCAAATAGAGAAGTGTTTCAGGTATTAACTGTGACAAAAAAATGTCACTCAAGCTTAAAGAAAAAATTTGCCATATAATTATATGACTTGTGTTGTTGTATGAAACTAATTGCTGAGCTCTAAAAACCCGACAAGAAAATAAATTCCATTTGGCTGAAATGAAAATGGATACATGTCTACAAGAAACAGATACTCATGAGAAAAAGGGTATAGATAGCAACTTGAGTAAAATATATGGTAAAAACATATCTCAAGTGGTTTGGGCACGTATGGAGAAGACTTATCCATAAAGGGTGTAGGTCAAGTGGAGGGTAGCATAATTGCTAGAGGCAAAAAGAGATTGAGAAAAATACGGATGAAACCATGAAGAGAAATTAGAATCAATAAGCTGAATATGAACATAATTTATGATCCAGTAACATGATATTTTTTTATTTTGCACATAGTGAAAAAGGGTTTGAATGTTAATTGTTGCGTTCCACATTTGACAAGGAAACGTGACCCCGAAATCTTAGATGTAATTCCTTCTCAGTGAAGTCTACTTTTATCTCCATGCTTCTTTTGCAAGGCGCATGCTACTTTCGGAGAGATTCCATAATAAGATACAAAATATGTGTTCCTATTCATTACACCTCTAACAATTCCCTGCTCATAAACCTAAACTAAATTATAACTTTTTTGTAGTTAAAAATGTCCTTGTAAACAGATAAACAATAATATGCCATTGCAATATAAAGTGTAAAATTTCCAACAAGCAGAAGTGAAGGGAGTCACGATCTTACCATTTCCTTAATTCTTTATATATTAGGCTGGTCACGATTTCCTGACCGACATCTGAACTGTTAGGATCTATAATTGATGACTCCCTTGCTGCCTTTAGGACTTCTTCATTGTTAGGAACAATGACAGCCCCCAAACGTCGCTTATCCTATATGTTAAAGTAGTCATCAAAGAAGCAAAATTATTGCATTTTGTAATACCTAGAGATGTATTTCATACGAAAAGTCTTGAGCCATAAAGTTCAGACAGCAAGATTTAAATTTACCTGTCCAATAACAACAATTTGATGTATGAGGCTACTCCTCATGGCAGCTTCTTCAAGCTCTCCCGGTTCAACATTTTCACCTTCTCTTGTTGAAACATGTGATTAGTATGGGAAAAACTGATGACCAACAATATGCAGTGTGAAAAATCGAAGTTGCAGTTAAGTAAAAAATGGAAAATAAGTCTTAAAGCCTCACAGCAACTAAGAAACCCAATACTTAGTTGCCAAAAGAACAAAAACATAAAAGTTAACAAGTGGTTAATTTCCCTCCAGGGCAGGAACATTAATTTAGAGCTTTAGACACGGCAAATAATACAGAAAATTAAAAACAAAGTTACTAAAACTATTTATTGTTGACAAAAAATTATTGATTAGCTGAAGTATTTTAAAAGTGATATGATTATCAATTTTTTGGTTGTTTTGAACTAAGCTCAAACGAATAAGAACTCATATAGAAATACATCGAAGTATAATTAAAATAGTTCATGCACACAAAAATTCATAATGAAAAATTGATATCTTGTATGAAACAGAGTTATGAACATCTCTTCACTTTAACTTTGTTTTGAACACAAATATGCACGTAAAAAAAAGAAAAGATAAAATATAATAATTTATTGACATAAAGAGGTTTAATTCGAATAAAACACAAAGTATGTAGCAAAAAAAGAAAAATATAATAACAAAAAGTAATATGTATCACTCTTAATATTCTACATCTTATAGCAAATTATGTTCGATATTGACAACAATAGCTACTACAATATGAGGCAATATCACTAAACAGTATCTCCTTAGGTACACCGTCAAGTGCAGTAACCTAAAATAAATGTTTGCTCTAAAAAATGATTTAGTGGCTTTAAATTTGGTTACTCTTCAATTTTCTCTTCACATAATGCACAATTTCATATAATCCAAGAATTTAAAATCGTATAAACCCTTTGGTCATTAACATAAATACAAAAAAAAACCTTGTATGAAGAATGCATACTATATTTGTTCAGTTACAAATGGACGAAAGCACCTTGATTCTGTTCAGTTACAAAATGCCAAGTTTACGTTTACTAATAGAGTAACAGTGTCCGTTAATCACATCCAATACGATAAAATCATAAAATTAATAGAAAACACGCATAAGTGTATAACACACATGCAAACATTTATTCATATGATCCAAAGATCAACATACATAAAATTCTGTTGTACCTGTAGAAAGCACAATAGTGTCTTTAGCACGACCATCCACAACAATTACTCCGCTGGAATTACGACTCCGCCCAGTTGAATGATGGGGAACAATCCAACCAATATCTCCAGTATTCAGCCAGCCATCCCCATCTAAGACCTGATTTGTAGCTGAAGGATTCTGATACAAGAATAAGACATGTAACTGACACAATGTGATCCAGCATATGTCAACAAGATCACATTCCGTGCAAGTGATTGTAAACTTCTACGTAAGCAACACTTCTTGATTGCTATGACCATTACACAAGTTACTGATACATCTTGAGAAATGTAGTTCATGATAAAACAGAATTCTTCATCTGAAGATAAGTCCCTGCTTTAATCTTTAAGTTTGGCAGACAATCAAATATTTAGAAACGAATAAATCTGAAATCCTACAACTCCAGCATAAAAAGAGGTAGAAACAAGAAAGCCTGAAATGTAATAAAGATATGCATATCTTTTATATCTACACATGCCCAACTAATTGTAGACCTCCCTCCCTCCCTCTTTCTGTCTCACACATGTACAAACACACATGTCAATCCAAGACAACATGTTTGAATTTTCATAGAGTAGACTACCTTGTAGTACCCCTTCATCAATTGTGGACCTCGGACTTTCAAAATTCCTTTTGAACCAGGTGGGAGAACTTCATCAGTCTCAGAATCTATGACTTTGAACTCTGTATGCTTAATTGGATGCCCAACAGACCCAATAACCTTCAAAAGATTGGCATTGATAACATTTTAAGATATAAGCATAACTCTTCACATAAAATACAAACTAACTAGATGAATGAAAATTATGTAATTATTATGAATATCTGGCTCTAGATAGACTGTTGATAAAAGCAAAATGTGCAGTGTGTTTGCTATTAACAGTAAGTATAACGCCAGTATCTTAACAAAAATAAATATAAACATTAAAAATAATTATACACAAAAGAACTGCAGATTAAGTAGGCATATCAACACCTCATTTAGTAGAACTCTCATTTCACCCTTTCTGTTTTAACAAACCCAAAAAATTATTCTCAATTTACAAGTTTACTTTTCAAAAAAGGGGAGAGACATCAATAGAAACAGTTATGTACTAAGGTAGAGAGATAGAAAGCAGTAGGATTTCAAATAATTAAGATATAAAATGACATGCTTAATCATTCATTACTAAGTAGAGTAACAAGTTTTGGTAAAAGAAGGGAAATGCAGTTGATAAATCTACTGCTTACATTACAATTACGTCGTCGAGCAGCAACAACTGGTGAAGTTTCTGTTAAACCATATCCATTCTGCACGGTCACACCAATAGCCTACATATTATTTGAAAAATGTGAGAATAATTTCAAAAAGAAAAACCCTGCCTAAAAGTTACATGTTTCAAGTATCAGACCTCAAAAAATCTATCCACGTGAGAAGATAGGCTACCACCACCACTTATTCCAGCCTGCAGAGTGCCAGAGGATTTTGCTTATCATGAGTAGAAAAGTGATCCATTGTTACAGACCCACACCTCAAAAATAAGAAAAAAGCACAAAAAAGAACAATACGCTGATATTTGTATTATTTTCCAGTGAAAGGAAAATACAAAAGGATAACAAATCCCAACTGCCCAGAGCTAGGCTCCTCTAGAACAACCCAAGAAGTTGCCTTCCTCCACAAAATAAAAAGACACCCTGAACTAACAGCAAAACAGAATACTAATAGGATCCCCATTTGCCCCTCCACGATTGATTTTTTCCCACAAAAAATACTCTTCTCTCTCCTCTAATTGCTATTCCCACAATTTATGCCACCTCAGCCTTCAGATTCTTCTTTCTCACGTATACTCTTCCCCATCATGGCTTGCTCCCTTATCGGCTAGTGGTTCACAAAGCCCACTTATTCTTTGGGCCTCATAATCCATTTCCAAAATCACGAGTAAATACAGTATATTGCTAGATGAATAATTTATAAGATGAAATGGATGAAACTGTCGGGCAATCCCTAATATACAGGAGGTATAGGAACAAGATGTGGCCAAAAAGGGGAAGGAAGGATTATAGTAACTATAACCAAGAAGAGGAAACTAAACTAAGACCTGGTATGAACAAAACGATTTGATGCTCTTTCACAAAGGTAGAATTAACACAAGGGAAGCCATGCTTGGTTCGTAAAAGCACCTCCCAAGAAAATTCTTTGCTTTTATCTAACCAAAGGGGCCATACCATAGCTATATCCATCCATCTTCCACACACTACAGGTCTTCCATCTATTGCTCTTTTGCAAAGGTAGAATTAACACACAGTTACACACTTTCAAAAGGGAAGCCTTGCTTAGTTCGAATAAGCACCTCCCAAGAAAATTCTTTGCTTTTATCTAACCAAAGGGACCATACCATAGCTTTATCCATTTATCTTCCACACACTACAGACCCTCAACATAGTGGAAGTATCATCCATAAGGTACAAAAAAGAGAAAAGGGAATAAAACTGAGATTGATTTATTAGTTTAGGCCACTATTTCTCAATTGAGAAATGCTAACAATACATTCTTTGATACACTATATTCGGTTGCCTTAAATCATGTTGATCACACTCCCTATTTAGTGGTACCACATGAATCTCACCTAACAATGCAGAGCATGTTGCTAGCATTTTTATTGTCCAATTCCTTCTAATCTGGACCCTTAGTTAAATTAGAGTGTAAACTGTGAACCTTGAGTTGAAACTCCTACTGAACAAGCCAAAATATAGAGGTAAATGTAACTGCATTGCTGACATTTATATGTCCTACAAAAATTGTCTTTGGGAATATAGCCTTCGTTTAAAAATGTTAATTTACAGAGAGTCACGAGTAGGATCATAGTGTAAAATAGTAATAGAGGTAAAGAATTGACAGAAATTTTCTAGTAATAAACTTCCATAAAAATACAACAGATTTCCTCACAAAGTATTTTCAATTTAAGAATAATTATCCACAAAAAATTAGATAAATTCATAAGAAATTACTCCTTAAGAGCTATTTAAACTTTTTTAACCAAGTAAGTGGTCATTTACTCCTAAACTGGATTTATTTTCCCCAAACTTTTTGCAAGAGCAATCAGTCAGTATGGCAGTCCACAAAAAGAGACATAGTAAAATAAATACAAACTATTTCATTATAAAGCATATTTAAGAACAAAAGACCTTTGAAATTCCAATAGCTGAATGAATTTTACTGTAGACCAGTTTCTTTGCCAGCAAATGAACTGGAAATAATATTGTGGCAATAATTCTAGCCCATAACCAATCCAACATTGAATGGAGATACGAAGGCGGCTTCTGATCCTTCGTTAGAGATTTTCCCTACAAATATTCAAAATTTATTATTTAAAGCAATATGTTAGAGCAGAGCTAGAACTACTTCTGTGCGTAAATTTAGTCAAATTTGACATGTTCATTTGATGCAATAATTCTCAAACAGTAAACCCGAGACGAGGTACGACATTGAACGGAAATAAATTTGAGAGTAACCCCCTAAATTTGTCCTTGAGAAATACGACAAAACATACTATCGATGGGGAGATATTTTGTGAATAAACGAAAATAATCTGTGTGTGTATGTATGTATGTATATAGACACACACACACACGCTCCTTTGTTGTAATAAATATATATATATATATATATATATATATATATATATATATATATATATATATATATAAGCGTACAAAGGCGGATATTAGTTACATTTAACAATCCATAAGAGCGTAAAAATCCCATTCTGGTCCCTGTTTTAGGGACCAATGAGGCATTTCATATTATTGGGTATTAAGGTGACCACCCTAAATTTCTCAAGGACGAATTCAAGGGTTCACTCCAAAATTTGAATAAGAGTAAGATAGGATTAGGCAATTGAAGGGTTGGGTCCATTCCTTTGGGGTAAGACCCATCTTACGAGACAAATCCAATTTGTTGGGACACAATGCCCAAATTACATCATATCAACAAAATGCCACTTAATCTACATCCTTTCTCATTATTTGGATTAGCCCATTTACAGCCCCCATTGTTTTATCTTCTTTTGAGGAAAAAATTGGGTAAATAAGTCTTTATTAAAGCATAGAAACAGATTTCAAGATAGAGAATGATAATTTTGGGAGACCTACAGAAAGAGCAGATACCTCATAAATACGCTTGAATTCCATGTATCTCAAGCTGGCCTTTATGAATGTGAGTGCGACAAGCTTCCTAACAAGGGAGCTCGTAGATATCTGCTTCTGGATCCCACTACAGGAATCAAGAATAAATACAATTTTCACATTTATCAGCAATTTTCACAATTGACATTAAATACTCTTGCAAAGTGGGTTTAGCTCAACTCAACCCTACAACACAGCCTTTGTAAGATGGTATCATAGAGGTTTGTTAAAGATATGATTTGATTACATTAAATAGAAAAAATATGATATAACTTGATTACATCAAATAGGGAAATATTTTTCGCTATTAATTATTTTTATTAATGTATCTCTTCTTCATTATATATAAGAATACCCATGTGTGTACACATAATTACTAGTAATCCTTTCAACAATAGAATGGACTATCTTTATACAATTCCTTGAAAAGAATTTACCTGTATAAAGTTTCATAAACTAAAGGAACAGAAATCAAGTAATGTGGCTGATAACGTCTCAAATCATCCTATAAAGCATAAAAAATAGGATATTAATACATGACACAATGCATTGGCTTTTTATAACAAACCATACATGAAACGTATTATTAAATTAATAATACCTTCAACTTTCTCACAGTTGTGTATACTTGTTCAACACCGCACGAGAAAATGAAATATTCACAAGCTCTTTCATATGCATGCCAGGAAGGCAGCATGCTTAGAAATCTATCCCCAACTTCAGCAGGTACAATATCCTCTAAGTTTTTTATCTAGAGATTCATTACCAAAGATAAACAACATGGATGATCAGTTAGAAACAAAGAATTATCTTTAACTGAAACCAATTTAAAAGTGGAAAACTTCATAAACAAAGGAAAATAAAAGTACAGATTAACAAAAGGTGACTCTGAGCAGAAAAAGAGGTCCACATTTCCAATGCTCTCTCTCTCTCTCTCTCTCTCTACCCGTACAAATGTTGTAATAAATGGAAATACATGAATTAAGTAACGAAGATATGGGAGAGTGATGGAGACAATATGTAGTTACTGTACAATGAATGTGAATTACCCCCAGCCTAGGCATCAACTTAAACATGAGTTAAGTAATGAAGCTATGAGAGAGAGATGGAGACAATATGCAATGACTGTTGGTTGAAGCATTATGGCTGTTAATTACCCCCAGCCTACACATCAACTCAACCAATATGCAGAGGAATACTGCAAAAATATTTTGCCAACAAATCTGGCTCCAATCAGTTCACCTAGGAATGGAAATAATCCACAATTAATAACAATTGATTCAGATACATTTTATTAGTTCATAACCTCAGCATAGTTTTCTATACTCTGAAAAAAAAAAAACAACACATCCTGTCTGAAAAACCATTGCCACAATAAACTCTATAAAAGGTTAGCCACCAAACCTGATGCAAAAGATTCTGATGGGTTAGCATAACACCTTTTGGATTTCCAGTCGTTCCACTTGTGTATACAAGAGTAGCAATGTCATCAGATTTGATTGCTTCGTAAATGTAGTACTTCCCTGCAATCACAAACATAGTTTTAGAGAATTGGATTACTGCTCCTTTAGATGATAAATACAAAGGTCAATATGTCCTTCTACTGCAAAATAAACAAACACATAAAATAAGAACAGTATTAAACATAACTCTATTGGGAAGGAGTTACATTTTTGGCTTCTCTGTGGTCATTAATATCTCAGATGCACATAGAGATTTGGAAGCTTTGCTGCATTGTTTAGTTCCCTGCCCACCCCACCCCCAATTTTTCTTTTTGATTTTCAATTTTTATTATATTTAGTCTAATCTGTTATGGAGAAATTCTTAGACCCTCTAGCAGTACTTTTCTATCTTTCGCTTCAGTATCTCCTCCATTTGTGTGTGTGTGTGTGTGCATGTGAGAGAGAGAGAGAGAGAGTATATTCTGGTACTTTCCCTATGAACAAAAGATAACAAAGTTGAATGATAAATATAGTTAATCCACATTTTCAGATCAATATCAAGGTGACATACTATTATCAAGAGAATCAAACAATACTCTGCGACTCTCTTGTCCCAAATGTATGACTTCCATGAAAGTATAGACAGGCACCCCCTTATCTCCTTCACTGACTAGGCCTGATTTTTCTCCCCAAAGCAGAATAATAAATCTCATTGAAGTCTTCAAATAAAACAGGTTTGCAATCCGATTAAACATTTCAGGATTGTCCACAGCTAGTGCAACACTGAAAAACAATAGCAGCAGTCAGCAACATTCTATTGAATAATCAATAGAGACTGGCATTTTAAAATGTGAAAATGCACTACCATACTCAAGGAACTTGTAAATATAAACATTATTGCTTGTATTCAACAAAGTCAACTATTATTGTTGTTGCTGCTGCTGTTGCTTAAATGCAATTCAATTAATATTGATTAAATCTTTTAACGCTCAGGTGAATGGTCTTTCTTTCCTACATTCTACCACTATAGTAAAGGCAAAACTCAAATCCTAGCATTTGCAGACTAGATATGTCATTATTTAAAACCAATTCACATCATCTCCTCGTATTATTTTTTTACATTTTTAAAAGCAAATGTTCTACGCTGTTATATACCGTGGGTATACATATGTGTAATTAATTTATGTACACATGTTGAGCTTAAGAGGAACAAGGGGGGTGGACTATAAGTAAAAATATTAATTAAAGAAAATAAAGGGATCAAAATGGTTAGAGTTTCAAGAACACACATAAATGAGAAATATCAAACCTTGAATCACTCTTACAAACCATAACAGAGCTCAAACAAATATAGATGCATTCCTCATCAGTTCTAAGCACTTGTCAATATGAAGGTGAACCGTCCCAAATTTTCAGTTTTCAGTGCATATAAATATCTAACTACAAAATCAAATGGACAATATATTGCTCACAAAAGCTGGAAAATAGTCAAGACGCCCAATGCATTTATTTTTATTTACATGTTGAATGATTGAGTATGCATCAATTTTAGTAACACAAATCAAGGTAGATAAGTAGCCAAATATACAATAATCGAAACAATCAGTTTGACCGAAAGTATTAATTCGACCTTTCAGAGTGGTTGTATATTTGCAGCAGTTCTTCAATTGATGACCTCGAACCCCTTACCACATTGATTGCCCCACATGCCATCATACCTAAACTAAAATCATAACATGGATGTGATCAAGAAAAAATAACTACTATTGTAGGGGTCTGGGTACTACACAACTCACAAGCTTGTGAATACTATAAAACTGCTACTGAGCTTAGCACCAGTCCAGATGCCAGAGTAAAAAATAATTTTGGTTCAGTAAACACAAGAAAGGTAGAATGTTCATCTTTGTAGTAAGATGATGAAGAGAATCTAATTACCAAAGTATTTTGTATTGAATTTTCTTCAAAGAATAAAATATGAACAAAAAAATTTAGGTTATAGAGGCTCTATAAGTAGACTAACTGCATCGGGAGCAACAGAGCAGCCTCTTATTTACCAATTATTATAGACTTAAACAGCAATCCTAGTTACACACAGTCATAAACGAAAAGTGATTATTCTAAAACAAGTAATATTTAAACAAGGGCAATACTTTTTACAGAAGAGAACTGCAAATATAGTTTTTGCTTACAATATATTGGCACCATCTCATATTTTGCTTAAGCTATTATTGTGATGTAAAAATCTAGAAGTGTAATTTTAAATTTGTCTGTCTTTAAAAGTTTGTGCACATATGCTCCTATAAATTGTGCAGCTAGCATGTTCCGAAACACAATACAGTGAGAACAGATAAAGAAAATAAACTCTTCTGTACACACCTTGATCTGCTACAAGCCAGCGACAAGAATTATCAGCAAAAAGTGCAAGCTTTTCATTGGGTCTTACTCCAATAACTCTCAACCCTTCAGCAAAGTCCAATATTGCATCCTCCAACTGAAATTTTGATTAGAGATATAGAGAATCAGAATAGCATGCCATTGAATGACATGGCTTTGGATAAGTTTCTCATGTAATGTAATTCAATATTGGAACAGAAAAACATTAATTTTATACTTCAAGCTCATAAAAGTTTATAATTATTTCATATTGATTGTCATTCTGTCAATAAATCTTTATATTAAAATACAAGTCTATTTTGAATCACAATTAATATTCTGCAGCATATGGCATCAACATGATAACATATAATTCAACAATCATTCAAATAACCACACTCATATTCTGTAACAAGTTACTTAATGGTGTTTAATGAATAGAAATGAGAAAAGGGTAAATGAGGAAAATGAGGTGACAGCTAGCAAGGACCTCTTGACAACCAATCTGCAAGGTGCAACTTGAGACCCAAAATAACCAACATTCGGTTCAAGGACTATGTGCTGAGGGGTAATTATAACTCACAGTTATAGAGAGAGAAGTCATGAATGAAATTGTACGGGCTGAACCTCCTTTCTTCGGTTCTTTCTTTTCTTTAAAAACTCGTAAATTTCTATACTAGCAATACTTCTACCATTGTAAGAAATACTGTCACGTGCACAAATGACGGGAGCAGCATTTGCTCTCGGAAGGTGCCATTCAGCCAAGTAATAGTCCTTTTTCTTCTCAATAATTCTGGTTAAGAAAAAAATGGTTCATGGTACTTTTTGCACAGATTATCGTGCTCTTAAATGCTATAACTGTTAAAAATAGTTTCTCCATTCCTACAGTGGACAAGTTGCTTGATGAACTTTCTAGCACTTCTTTCTCTTCCAAGCTTGATTTACCTTCGGGATACCACCAAATATTACTGTTAATCCCTTAATTGTTACACGTTTTCTTGGTAATCCCCAACCATTACATGGTGTTAAGAGTGTGAATTCTTGAAACAGTTCCAATTGATCTCCGACATATGTTATGCTCATCGTTATCCTATGTCACGTATTCATGAGCGTTTGGGGTATAGATATCCAAGTCGAGGTATCTCAACATCCATAGAACACACCCACAGTTCTTAGAGTAAAAAGTAAAATCCCGCACAAAGATCATTAATCAAAGGCGGTGGTTCTTCAAACCTTTAGCATTGGAAATGGTTATTGCTAATAAAATATAAAAGATAGCTGAAAACATATTGAATCATAGCCATTCATTTTTTTTGTAAAGAACTTCCTCCACAATCTCGTCTACTTTGAAACATAGCCTAGAGTCACCCATACCCTAATCATACCCAATTCCAACAATGGTGCTAATAGCCATTTACCGTGCCATCAAGCCAGAATGTCAGACACAATATCTTTCTGAAGAACGAGTGTATGGGATTAAGCCACATATTAGAACATATGCTCACACCATTATAGTTCCAGGTAGTTGAGACAATGATTAATAAAACTAACAGGAAAAAAGAGTCATACAGAACTAACAACAATCAAAGCACTTTCCTGATAGGTAAGTTGGTTACATGGAGCATACCGTGTCTTTGAGTTTTGTAAAAATTTAGTTCTTCATATAAGCTACTTAGAGTTTTCCTTGGCTTTCTCTACCTTACATGTGATATCCCTTCTACAATCTATTCTTCTAACTAATTCTTTTATCGGTCTTCTCACATGTCTAGATCGTCTACACCAAAAAGGATATATAACATGAAAAAAATAAAAATAGACCTGTTTATATGTCATAGTTGAAGGAGGATCGTGATACGGATCTACTAATGCTATTTTGTCACCATACTTCTCGGCAGAAGATCTCCAAATATCAGGAACAGCTTTCCACTCGTCTGAGGCCACAACACCATTACCAGATAGTAATGAACTCTCTAGAAAAGGAGAGCACCTTCTTGTCAGCGGTTTCTCTGTCTACATGCAAAAGTCGGTGGTTGGAATTCGGAAGAATTAGAACAAAAAATGTAATTAACAACAAAAAACAATGATATCCAACATCCTCTAGAAACACAGAAATACGAACAGGGCAGGCATAATTATCAGAGCTATACAAAGGACAGAGTGATATTAGCTAATCCTAATTCATAACATAACACGGTTAAACAATAAGCAAGCGAAACCGATTCTTCAGAAACAAAAGGCAAATACAATTTTCACACCAAAATTTAAAAACGCCAGACATGACAAATTTATATGCCAAAGTTCATTGACTTTGCAGATTTTCCCCTAAAAATTTGCCCTGACAGAAAAAATTAAAACAAAAACAAATAAATAAACAAATAACGAGCAAGAGCAAAAGCGAAGTCGGAATAAAGATGTGAGGACTGAAGCGAATTTGTAGAATGTTGGAGTAGCGAAGAAGCAAGAATTACTTTAGATTCAAATTGGCAAAAGACAGGTGGATGAAGATTGATCCTCGCGAAGTTGTTGCGAGCGAAGACGAAAGGAAAGACAGTCGCAGAATAAGAGAAGGTGGAAGCATAGCTGAAGCTTCTAGAAATCGGTGGCAACATTGGATTTGGCATAACAGAAGAACGGAGATGGAGATGAAGATATATGCATCCACACAGATGAAGTATGATATTGTTATAATAATATGAGAGTTTTGTTTTCAGAAAGAGAAAGGAGAGCGGTCGCTATTGCTAGTCAACTCAGTGGCGAGTTTGACCATTGCCTTGCTCGGTTGGTGCCAACAACAAACAGAAATAATCATTATTTATGGACTTTGCATATATGAGAATATAGACATGCATTAGTCATTTCGAATAAACTATCACAACTAGTAATGTTTTCCTTATTTGACCATATGGGAAGCACTTCAATATAACCACGTTCTAAACACATCTTACATATCTTTTATTTAAAAAATGAAACAATCAAATTCTCCATAACTTTCAATACATCTTGATAAAAAAAAAAAAAAGTTGAACAAATATTATTCTCTCTTATGTAATATCTAAAATAATAAAATTATTTAAATAATAAATATTCATTACTTTTTCTCCAAGTTATTATGTGGTATGTATTAGCGCTCGGAACAATTCGAATATTTTTTTAAATATTTAGAAAACTGTTTGATATAATTTCTAATATTTAAAAAAATATTCCCATAATATTCCTATTTTAGAGCCATTTAAAAAGAAGATAATATTTTTGAAATTTAAAGGTTTACTTTAGTTTTTAATAAAAAAACTATTATTTGTCTTACGATTTATTAAAATTTATAAATGAGATCCTACGAACTAATATTCACTAATACTTGGATCATGAAATATTTACGGAATAAATAATAATTTTTTATATCTTAACAATTTTATTATAAAATAATTTACGATTTTTAATCACCGATATGGAAAATATTGTGATAATAATATTTTATCTTTATATTATATTCGCACATAATTTTAAATTGACTTTGTTGTCTTTGATTTAATCACTAAAATATAATAACTATATAATTTTTTAGTCTCAAAATATGTCTTGTATCAAATATTTAATAATTTTATTAATATAACATTGTACACCTGGCAATTGTTCAGCACGTATGTTAATGATAAAACAATATAATATATATATATATATATATAATATGTATGCATGTATCTACAAATGTTATATTTATAAATATTTTATTGAAAAATTTCGAATGGTTCCTAGAAATTTGAAATTACAAAGCAAACCTATCATTGAAATCACTAAATTCAACCTATGCAAAACTCTGAACTAATTGCAATATAAAAAAATGTAACTCTTCTTAATTATTTAAATATTTAAGATGTTATTGATACGTTACATTATATAAATAAATTATTTGTGAGGTGATTTTAGTTTAAGATTAAAGTTCAAACATACTACTTTAATATACTTTAATATGAAAGAGAGCGTTCTCATTCATGTTATGTGATGAGAACGGAGTTCATTCAAAATTATACATGTTTTATATGATCAATAATAATAATAATAATAATAATAATAATAATAATAATAATAATAATAATAATAGTCATTAGATTAAAAATTATAATTAATAGCTATAGTATAATTTTTTTTACTTAAAAGTGTAAAAAAATATATTATAATTTGATTATGACATGGCTTAGTTAAGTCTATATTGTGAAATAATTGACTTCTCAAGATAATTAATTTGTTGATTTTTAAGATAATAGGATATTCAAATGACATGATAATAATAAAATTTATCCAAAATTACAAATTATAATATATTTAGTTTATATGGTTAATAATAATAATAACAATTAGGTTAAAAACTACAATTGATAATCAAAGTGTAATTATATTTTATTTAAAGTGTAACCTCAAAATTATAATTTGACTCTAACTTGACTTATATGGGTTAATACCATGAGACAATTGATATTACTTATAGTATAAGAGATATGTCAAAACAATTTGATATTCTTTAAAACAAGTGATATTTAAGCGACCAAAGATTGTTCAAGTGTTAATGTGTGTACGAGGTTTTGGACCATGTGAGACAATGCAACTACATAATATCTCTCAAGTGGCAATGTTATCTCTCAAATGCCTAGAAGGCGATGTGCTTGGTGATTCATGAACTTGTTAAAGTATGCAAAAAGTATCATTGCTTAAGAGTTGAGATGGTGTTTAAGTGATGGTTGTTAAACAACAAGTAAGTGTTTGAGTGAGGAAGAGATTGAACCAACTCTATCACTTATGAAGATGATCACTCATTGTATTAAGAGATCACTCAAACAAAAGACACATTGCATCAATTTTCTGTTATTTAGAGTTGGTGCCACTCAAATAATGTGATGTCGCTTGCAAGAAAGATTTTCTTTATTCAAGAAAACAAGACTACTTAAACGAAATGAACTCATTCAAGTCATGTGTATCTACTAGTGAAATGTTGTTGTGTTGATTTATACATGTATGTTTTGTGTTTTTATATGCATGTGTGTGATTAATGATGGTGGAAAGATACACATATGTGTATATAATTTTACCTTGCACTAAATTTGATTGGTATAACATAGTCATTTGTTGATATTTATTTAATCATTTATATAATATATAGAAAAGATGAATTATTAAAAACATATATCATGTTGTTTATATATTTGTATAGAAATAATAGTAAGAAGTGATATTATACATTAAAAGTTAATTTATTTTTAATATTAAAAGTAAATGCATAATTTAATTTTAATTAATTAAACTAAACGCATTTTAAAAACATCGATAACTTAAAACATGAATACGTAACTTTAAATATATAAAGTTATGATGCAAATGATTTTAATATTTCTTAAACAAAAAATCATGTATAGCAACGGTTCATAATCATGGTAGCCTATGTACGACCACCTTCAAAAGTTAGAGTGATTCCAATGAAAACTATAAACCAAAACCTTGTAAAGTTACAATTTATATGTCTTTGTCTTTCTCAGATTAAAAAAACAAGTTACGCAGCGCTTCTTATGCTTTACGTTATGTTTAAAATTATTTTTCCACTAAATAAATTTAATTTTAAAATAATAATAATCATTGTCGTCACGAGGAAATCTTTAAATTAATCTTGAACACTATAAAATTATTTATTTTCATTTCTGATATTTTAAAAGCTTTATTTTATTTTGCAATTCTGAAATAGTTATTTATTTAATAATTTATATTTATAGTTCATTCATACCCAAAAAATAGTATTTTTTATAAAATCAAATATTAATCATGAAAATATAAAAAAGTTGTCATATACACAGATTTCATATAATCAATTAAGAACACTATTTTTTTTTCCCAAAATATAGTTCGTTTTATAATTTACCGGAATGCATAATTATATTAATTAAATTAATTAGGAATAATGAATGTATTTTAATTTTACTTAACTAGAATAATAATAATCACTATATATTCATTAATTATGGTGATTGTGATGGTTTCAAGGTAAAATAATTAGACTGTTTAAAGTACATAGTTAAAGTATTTAATGCAATTATGATGCTTTTTGTGGAATTTAACAATTTTCCTTGAGTTTTTGTTTTTTTATTATATCTTGGTTATTTTATTCGTCTTTTAACGAGTGACGTTTCATTCACGCGAAGAGAAGGAGAAAATGTAATATGTACTTTGTGAGAAAATTACGAAAATAAATATTAAAATACATTTCTAAAAATCTATGTAAGTCAATGGTGTTAGTTTCACAATTAGCTAAAATAAAATTATTCAATTATAATTATTTAGGATTTAGAGTTTAAGTATATTTTGTACAACTGAGTATTGATCCACAGGTAATTAAAACATACAAATTATTCTTTGTCGTTTTCTTTATAAAAACCAAGACTGAATTTGGCTTAGTCTTTTTGTTTATTAAAAGTAATTTAGAATCTCTTTTGCATCAATTTAACTTTTTGTCAGAAAGATATTTCTCTTTTGAGTCATTTTATAAGTTAATGACTAATAAATAAAATACATTAACATTTCAGCCTTTTTTGAAAATATAACTTTGTCTAATACAGAAGATATTTTGCGAATCTATATCTAATAAAATTTAAGCAAAAAAATTAGCAATAGATGATATTGGAAAAGGTAAAATCAATAAGAAAAAATTAAGCATACGAGTGCGTCTCATATGATAATCCATGATAAATAATATTCAAGTGTCGCAAAATATTTTTTCAGATCTCTCAATAGAAATTATATTAAGTTAACTATCACATCAAGGTCCGATTATTTTTACTAAAAGTGCACCATTACAAAGTTCTCCAGCTTTCAATTAATAATTATTCGTTAAAAACTAACCACTTAAAACTAAAAATGTATTGAAATTTTTATTGCAATATTTGAGATATTTTTAGTAGTAATCCTCACAATTTTCTTTATAACGCTTAAAGTAAAAATAAACTTAAAAGAGATAAATCTTTTAAAAGACTTATAGCATTACCTATACGTAATCCCTATATATGTTTATAAAGGATAGATTACTAACTTTTTAGTATTTATTTAACTAATTGACTTTTTACCTATAAAAACTAAATACAATAACTGATTCTAAACATTTTAGGAAACAATACATATATGTTTTTTAAACTTGGATACACGCAACTATGACGAGGACATGTTTGGATGAGTATTAGAAGATAAAATTTAAAAATGTTTAAAAAATATAATTATTTTTTAATTTAAAATACTTAAACAGAAAAAATTAAATAATTCTATTTTTTATTTCTTATAAATTTATTATCTTTCTAGAAACTCAAATCCTCTTTAATCATCTTGCTATAAAAATGTTTGACAATTCTGATTCTCTCCGTTAACAGTTTTTACACTATACTGGAAAAAATGTGTAAAATAAAATGTTAAGACTTGATTTTGATTTGAATTGCAAATGGTAGGATTGATTTTTGGTGGAAATTGCTAAGTTTGTGCATGTTTTTTTTTTTTTGCCTTTTTTCATAATTGGCTTAGTGAATTAAAATTGGATAAACATACTAAAGGTGAACACGAAAAATTTTCCCTAATGAAATAGAGGTAATGTGAAGCCCAAATTTTGCTCAACAAAATTTAGACAATACTTTCTAGTTTGTAAAATTCTCTTAAAAAACTTAGTTTAATTATTTAATCTTAATATTTAAAGAATTTTAAAGAGTTATGTTGTATATTATTTTGAAATTCATGAGTATATTTCTTTAGTGAATTTCTATAATGGGAAGTAATTAATCGAGACGAGTTGTTTATAATATGACATTAAAAAACTATCTAGTAATAAGATCTAATTAATCGAATTTATAATATTTACTTTAATATTTTTTTTTTGTAAATAATGAATCTATTTGATTATTTTTGTAGATTAATAAATATAAAACATTTTAAATAGTTATAAGATGCTATATTTAGAAATATTTACACATTATAATTTAACTATACAAAGATAAACATGCATTTGATAGACTATAATCCAAACTAAAAATAGTTATGGGCATATAGGATTATAGTGATGATGGTGATTCTTCCTTTGGCTTCATTACATATTAAAGTATTGTACGATCAAAGTCTTGGTCAGGGGAAAGGGATGAATAATAAAAAATGAAAAGTTACGGAAGGTATTTGTGGGATAGGTATTGTGAGTGGCTAATGTGGCTGGGGCTATCATTTTCAGTACGGCAAATGAATTTAGGTGCCAACACCAAAATTCCAACGATCACCAATTTAATGCAACCATTCGTTGAAATAATTGAGCACTGCCTATGGAATCATTAGCCTATGCTGTCCCTAAACATAGTCCAAGTGCCTTGTAGAGGGAAGAGTGATCCACAAAACAAATGCAAAATACAGAGATAAAGTAAAAAATTTGACATGTGATACAATATCAGAGATATAGAAATAAAAAATGGGGTTAAAGCAACAGGTAAGAGTGAGTGAGTGTTGATAAATAGAGTTGATATCTGACAAACTTGGTCACACTGTCCTTTGTGTTGTGCACACTCATGGCATTGCCAATGCTGTCATTTGGTTCTGTGATCTTTCATTCCTTCAACTGCACTTCCCTTCCAATCCCACACACTTCCCATTTTGTTCACTGCTCACTCTCTCCCCACCCTTCTTCACATTCCCTTCGGTATGTTCAACAACAATCACTGTCTCATACTCTCAGTTCATTTTTTCTGAAAATAATGTTGTCTGCAATACAACTTCCGACATTCTCATTCTGTTATAGTAGTGTTGCAAGCAAAAACTACATTGAAATCATCATATGTTTGTAAAAGATTAGTAAATGTAGAAACATTTTTCCAATTCAATTAGCCGTTGATCATTGACAGATTTTCTTTTTCTTGGTGTTGATAAGTTTACCATGGGGGAGAGAGTCACCAAGCACCAGGACTTGTGCTTCAATTACAGGTTCACACTTGAGCTAATTATTTATATATATATATGCACATAGGACTGCTTTCTTTTCATTGTGCAAAGTAAGGTTTGGAAATGAGGTAGTGAGTAACAATTTAGCGTGTGCTTTTCTTTATTTCCGGCAGAGGTTTCAGTGAATGTAGCTGTAGAAGAAAAGCGGCTCCCCAAAGGAGAAACTTGGTCTGTTCACAAGTTTGGTGGAACCTGTGTGGGAAACTCATCGAGAATAAAGAATGTTGCGGACATAATTATTAATGATGATTCTGAGAGGAAATTTGTTGTGGTCTCTGCTATGTCAAAAGTGACAGATATGATGTATGATCTTATCTACAAGGCTCAATCCCGTGACGAGTCTTATGTTTCTGCCCTGGATGTTGTTTTAGAGAAGCACAGCTCAACTGCGCATGACCTAATTGCTGGAGAAGATCTTGCTGCTTTTTTATCACAGTTGCATCAAGACATCAGTGACCTCAAAGCAATGCTTCAGGCCATATACATAGGTAACCCCTATTCTCTATCTGTTTCTGCTGTTTTACTTCCCTTTGAACCAAGAACTCATGTAACATACTTCGTATCTTGCAGCTGGTCATGCTACAGAATCCTTTACTGAATATGTCGTGGGTCACGGAGAGTTATGGTCTGCACAGATATTGTCTTTAGTAGTTAAGAAAGTATGCTGTTCTATTAAGAAAATTATGCATTTTCTTTTAATCTGAATGTGCTGATTGCAGCTGCTTCCCTCTTATTCTGCAGCAAGGGACTGACTGCAAATGGATGGATGCGAGGGAAGTCCTTGTTGTAAAGCCTACTCTTTCTGATCAAGTTGATCCGGATTACTTGGAATCTGAACGAAGACTTGAGAAATGGTACTCTCTAAATCCTTCTGATGTAATCATTGCCACAGGGTTTATTGCAAGCACACCTCAGAATATTCCTACTACTCTCAAGAGAGATGGAAGTGACTTCTCGGCTGCTATTATGGGTGCTCTCTTTAAGGCTCGTCAGGTCACAATTTGGACAGATGTAGACGGCGTGTATAGTGCAGATCCTAGAAAAGGTTCGTTCTGCTCCTTCACTATTGACACGGTGATGATAATGTTGTTTTGTTGTGTCTTATACTTGGCAGCCTCAGTGTGAGTTTAATTTAGTACAGACATGTTCTGCAGTCAGTGATGCTGTGATTTTGAAGACATTGTCTTATCAAGAAGCATGGGAAATGGTAAGTTGTATTGTACTCTCTAAGGTGTTAAAGCTAATTGTGTCTATAAAATTGAGGAGACTAACTTTCAAACAACATCTTGCGCAGTCTTATTTTGGTGCCAATGTCTTACATCCACGCACAATATCTCCAGTTATTCGATACGGCATACCAATCATAATAAGGAATATTTTCAACCTTTCTTCTTCTGGAACAATGATCTGCCATCCTTCTGTTATTGGTGATGAAGATAGGCTGATGGTAAAAAAATATGTCAAAGGCTTTGCAACCATAGACAACTTGGCACTCGTAAATGTCGAGGGGTGAGTCATGAGTAGCAGCCATTTTATGCTAGACCCTCAAAGTTGGAGACTGATGTTTTTCTCATTGTTTCCTTTTGCAGAACCGGAATGGCTGGTGTTCCAGGAACTGCTAGCGCTATTTTTGATGCAGTAAAAGACGTTGGAGCGAATGTTATTATGATATCACAGGTCCACTCACCATCTTTTGCTGTTTTTCCCCTTAATTTTCCATAGCTATATATATACATATGAATTTTCTATGGTAATTAACTTTGTAGGCTAGTAGTGAGCATTCTATGTGCTTTGCTGTTCCTGAGAAAGAAGTAAAAGCTGTTGCCGAGGTGTTGCAGTCTTCATTTCATGGCGCTTTGAATGGTCATCTTTCTCAGGTGCCAAATCTAATTCTGATACAACCACGTACTAATTTCAATTTGATTGCAGTCAAATTCTGGTGTTCAGTAGTGACCTTATCATACTAGTAGATGATTAACGTTATAAAGCTGAAGATTGATGTCGTAAAACTTTTCCTTATTTCTTTTTGTTTGCCCGCATTAGAGGGAGACCAAGTACAAAACAAATTTTCAAAATATAGGTGATCCCCACTTAACGTGGTTTGGAAAAAGAAATCAAATATCAGTGATATATTAACACAATTGAGACCGAGAAAGTGTTGGTTGATGCAGGGACTTTTCATAGTATCTTAAGGACTAGGATCTAACTTATAAATTATTTAAAATTTCAGAAAGTGAAATAGGGATCTACTTCATTAATGTTGAATTAATTTCTCGCATCATGCAAAAGTTTGTTCATATCTGTGGGTATCGGTGAACAGATTGCTGATAACAATCAATATCAACAATGGTTTCTTTGGGTCGCTTTTATGTTTGTATGTGGTTTTATATTTTACTTTGTTGAAATATGCTACTCATTAAATTAAACTTTGTCTGAATAATGTACTCGCATCTCAGGTTGCAATCATTCCAAATTGTAGTATTTTGGCAGCTGTCGGCCAGAAAATGGCAAGTACTCCTGGAGTTAGTGCCACCCTTTTCGAAGCATTGGCAAAGGTTGGCAAATTATGGTTGATATTTGTATTTTGTTGGTTATTGTTGTGCTGTTATAATTTATTTATTTTTTTATTTGCAGTTTATTTCAATAGACATTTATTTGCTGAAGATGCCTTTAGCATAGATGAATTTAATAATAACTTTGATATGTAGTCAAACTAATAAAATTAATGCCGTACTTCTTATAAAATAATTTTGTATAATAGTGTGTAGGGTCAAATTGATTAGTTAAAGTTACTTCTGCATTCGGTTCATGAAAATAATATAGAAAAATTAATCCAACTATTAACTAGTCAAGAGTTGAGATATCTCTCTTTCCTAAGAACTAATAAATATAAAACTATGCAATCTATTAAGAAAGATATACACTAAGAATGTATCCATCAAACTTGAATGTTACATTGAGTTATTGAAATTTAACACAGGCCAACATAAATGTACGTGCGGTAGCACAAGGTTGTTCTGAGTACAACATCACCGTAGTTGTAAAGCGGGAGGATTCTATAAAGGCTTTACGGGCTGTTCATTCCAGATTTTATCTCTCCAGAACCACCATAGCAATGGGCATTATTGGGCCTGGATTAATTGGTAGCACACTGCTTGACCAGCTAAGAGATCAGGTAAAGTTTCTGTACACAATTTTGAAGGCATGCAGCTATGGCATAATAACTATAAATATAGATTATTGTAGATCATATATGGGTCCATATCCGTTATGATGGTTTTTTTTTACTGATATACAATACATTGTGATGTTATTGTAATTAACAAGAGAGACACAATATGGACATAAGAGAGAAAGATATATTTATAAATAATTTGCTTTATTTTGTGATTTATGTTTGAAAACATAAATAATAATTGTCAAAGTTATTTGTTGAAAGTAGAGTTCTATCAGTTGGTATGTTATTAAGTTAGTATTTTGGTATTGTAAAACGTGACCTTTTGCTGGCATGCATAGGCACGTACGTATACAGAGGACACATGAAATGATGGAGCAACAACACTAGCTTTTTAGTCCATTTTAAAGTTTCAACACCCTTTAAGGTTTCTTGAGGTTTATCCCGAATTTATGTAACATTTATTTATGCAGGCTGCAATTCTGAAAGAGGAACTTAACATTGATTTGCGTGTAATTGGGATCATGGGTTCTAAGTTGATGCTCCTTGATGATGATAAGTAAGTCAAATTATCCAGTTTTATTATTTGAACATCAAATACACATAATATTTGAGACCTTATAAATAATAATAGATCCCAAAGTGAAAAAATAAAATCCTGTCAGGATAATGATTTAACCCAGAAGCTCATGAGACTTCAGTTCCAATACCACAGAACAGTTAATTAAGACTCAAGCTCTGTGGCCAACTAGTTAAGGAAGATGTGTAGTGCTGTCAAACATATGATTCTGTTGTCAATTAATTTCTTTTGCCTGAGGAAGGAAATTTCACCGATGATGTCTGCCCTATTGATCAAATACATTTGGTTCTCATTCCATTCACTAAATTATCATAAATTATAACGTATGATTTCAGGGGTATCAACTTAGATAAATGGAGAGAACTTCGAGAAGAAAAAGGAGAAGTGGCTAATTTGGAAAAATTTGTTCAAAATGTGCATGGAAATCATTTTATACCAAACACTGTGTTGGTGGACTGCACAGCCGACTCCGTCATAGCTAGCAATTACGATGATTGGCTGCGCAAAGGAATACATGTGATCACTCCCAATAAGAAGGCAAATTCAGGACCACTTAGTGAGGTAAAATGAAACAATCTACCTTATTGTCCCTTTTACAACATACCGTTTTTTTGTAATGTAACATGTACATTATTCCCTAGTTAAGGATACTCTAACGCCATTTTTAATTCAAGTTTTTGTTATACATCGTGTATTGCCCCTGTAAATTTTGGGTACTTATAGTACTCTGCTGCAACTATTATTTCCTAGTTAAGGGAAATTGTATTTCTTAAACTCCTTCAATATACTCTCCAATTTTTCACTCTTTGCTTCATAGTTAAGTTACTGCTTTTGCCGCTTCTCACCTTCTTTGCATCCATGGCCAGTATTTGAGGTTAAGAGCTCTTCAGAGGCAATCATACTCACATTACTTCTATGAAGCCACTGTTGGGGCTGGTCTTCCAATTATCAGCACTTTACGGGGCCTTCTTGAGACTGGTGACAGAATATTGCAAATTGAAGGTATCTTCAGGTTCGTTGTGAAACTATTTTTCTATGTCCATTTCTCTCTTTTTGTGGATTAGACAGCCCAACATACCAGACTTTTGGGTTTTCTGTTCTTGCACTCAGTATTATTGTCCACCTGTGGCAGTTTTTGCTCCCCCAGGAGTAAAATGGAAATAAAGAACATTACTTCATGGACCACAAATGTTCTTACGCTTTATTCCTTTGATCTTATGCTTTCAACCTAAGGTACTGCTTTGGTTTTCAGTGGGACTTTGAGTTACATCTTTAACAACTTCAAAGATGGCCGGCTTTTTAGTGAGGTGGTAGCTGAAGCAAGGGATGCAGGTTATACTGAGCCTGATCCAAGGGATGACCTGTCAGGAACTGATGTTGCTAGAAAGGTACAATGTACATTGTACACTATTCAACATATCCAAGGGATGATGGCTTTTTTATGCTTAATTAGCTCAATCCTCTTTACTTTGTTTGTTATTATTATTTGACTTTAAGTTTCCTTTGGTTCTACAGGTGATAATTCTTGCAAGGGAATCGGGTTTGAAGCTAGAGCTTTCTGATATTCCCGTTAAAAATCTCGTGCCAGAACCATTAAGAGTCAGAACCGATTTCTATTAATTATAGGTTCTGTTTATTGTGTACTGTTATCACTTTATATGAATATTTTGAGGACATGCAGGTCAGTGCCTCAGCTGAAGAGTTTATGCAACAATTGCCAAAATTTGATCAGGAATTAGCAGAGAAATTAAAAGATGCAGAGAGTGCTGGAGAAGTGAGTAACTAGACAATATTCTGGAATCTTGGTTAGGAAGAAAATAGCTACATTAATTGCTTCACCCACATGATCATTGTAAATGACGCTAACTTAAAAGAAATGAAAGAAGGCTTTGGTAGTATTTTCCATAATAGCAGTTTTGATGTTGTGTTTGAAGGTGTTGAGATACGTGGGGGTGGTGGATGTTAGGAATAAGAAAGGAGTAGTAGAGCTGAGAAGATACAAGAAGGATGATCCATTTGCACAAGTATCAGGATCAGATAACATGATTGCCTTCACAACAAGAAGGTACAAAAGCCAGCCTCTGATTGTTCGTGGACCTGGAGCTGGTGCCCAAGTCACTGCTGCCGGAATATTCAGTGACATCTTACGACTTGCCTCATATCTTGGTGCTCCATCATAATCTCATACATTCTTCTCTACCATCATTTATCTCTCCTTTGCATCTTCTGTTTCAACTTCAGTGCGTGAGATATATGAAAAGAAAGAAAACTTCCATAATAAGTAACTAGGATTTTAATGTAAGCATTATAGTTAAAGTAGAGGGTGATGGTAAAGTTTGGCCCCTTCTATATATATATATATATATATAAACAGCTTATGTTAAAAGTGTGATATTTGGATGTTTCTAAAGTTTTACTGTATTTCTGTTTGAGAAAAAATAATTTGTTTCATTGTCGAATCTAGTTAATTTCTCCCATGCTTTTACTTTTTTATCCTTTATTATTTATATGCTTTTATTTTATTCATCTCATTTTTTATTGCTGTTTTTCAGTTTATGGTGGTGTTTGTTTTAGTAAAGGTGGAAATATATAACGATGATGATTTACCATGAATTTTTATGTTATAGTTTGCATCAATATCTACAAATGATGTTAATTTATGACATTATCAATATCCATTCTCGCGGCATGGAGTTTCTTTGGAAGCTTCTCGTGCTTTCTGACTGTAGACTTAAGCCTAAACGCAAGTGGGCTATTTTGTTGGGTTGTTTCATGGTATTGGAGCAGGGCCTGTTCTGCTTTAGCTACTTCTGATTCTTTTAATTTTCTTGTTCTTGTTCTTTCAAGAACTTATGGAACTTACACTGTGATTCAGAGTCAAAATCCTGCAAATCTTTATTATCTACGTTTTAAGACAATCAGGACTAGCTCTTATTTCCCCTCCTAGAAAACCACAAAATCATCTTATTTGGTGAAACCCTTCTAGATTATTTTCAAAATTAGGATAAAAGAATCTCTAAATAACTTTTAAGAAGATTAGAATAAGAGGATTTCTAGTTAAAGAAAGAAAGAATGATACCCTCTTCATTTCTTCTTTACATGTTGGATTTTTAATTATACGTAATTTTCAAAGTTTAAGAAATAACATTATATTTGCTACGTTGGGGAAAATCTTTAATTAGTTTATGCATATATATATATATATATATATATATTTATTTATTTATTGGAGATCCCTGAACATGATTTGAGTGAATTAATCCATGAACATGTATAAAATTGAAGACATCTCAACGGCCTGATAGAATTTCCGAGATGGACATGTCATAATGTCCTTCATAGATCATAGCACAACCTGCTCCTTCTTCTTCGACAGAGGTGGCGGTAGGGTTCCATCGCTCCACCAGAGGAACCAAGACATTGACTGCATGCCCCATATGAGGCCTTTTATGGGGTTCAGGAGCAGTGCAATGGCATGCCAGCTCAGCCACTTTACATATGCTCTCCATGGTTTCATCATCAAGGTTCAGAGTTTCATCAGTTGCCTGTTCGATGTTTTCCATGTTATATAAAATCCCACGGAACCATGAAACCAAGTGAGACATTTCTTCGGCCACAGTACTGTCCAATGCCTTTCTACCGCTAATTAGTTCCATCAAAACTACTCCGAATGCGTACACGTCCACCTTCGTCGTCACTCTTCCAGTAGCTGCCAACAACAATTATTAAAAACCTAGCTAGAAAAAAATAATCATTAAAAACAATAAAACTGCTGCTTATATAACTGACCATTAATAGGAATTGAACGTTAATTATTTTCCTTCTAAATGTTATTTTATATATATACTAAAAAGGATTTAAAGACAAACACGTATTCAAAAGCTTTCTATACCTGCATATTCAGGTTCCAGATATCCAAGTGTTCCTGCAACTCGTGTCCAGACAGAATCCTTTCCACCTGGCGCAATAATTTTGACCAAACCAAAATCTGCAATCTTGGCTCTCATGTCATCTCCCAGTAGTATGTTTGAGGGTTTTAAGTCCCTGTGAATGAAGCTTTGCTGAGCGAGGCGGTGCAAATATTCCACGCCTCGTGCTACATCCAAAGCTATTGTTACCCTTTGTTTCCAAGTCAAAGGAGCACTGCCATTTTCACGCCAAGAGAACAGATGTTCAGTTAATGTCCCTTGAGGCATATACTCGTACACCAAAACCCTTTCGTGGCCGTCAATACAATGTCCTAAAAAAGCCACCAAGTTCCTGTGCCTCACTTTCCTCAGAACTGCAATTTCTGCTTCCAACTCATTCGTTTCCCTACTTCCCATTGCACAAGGACCACATCCCATCCTCTTCACAGCAATTTTAGTTCCATCGTCCAATTCCCCTCTATAAACCACTCCAAATCCTCCACTACCCAAAATGTTGTCTTCACTGAAATTATTCGTTACTTGCCGAAGAAATTGAATTGACATGGTAACGCATTCACCCTCAATTCTCGGAACAACTTTTTTTTCTTTTTCTAGATTATTAACCTTTACCAATTTCCCATACAAGTTTCTGGTATGGCACATATAAAACACAAATACAACCACCCCAAAAAAAGACACAGCAATAACCACAATACCTCCGATCCAAGCAGGAGAGAGTGCAGAACCTCCTGACGCTGCACTTGGACTTCCACTTGGTGCATCACCAGAACCCCCTGACGGAGTAGTTCCATTGCCACCACCACCTTCAGAATGCCCAAGCAGAGCATTACCTGCAGTAATGAACTTCACCTTGGTTGGGAACTTTGGAACATCACCAGATAGATTGTTATTAGACACATCCAGAACCTCAAGCTGAGCCAAACTAGTTAAGCCTCCCGGTATTGAACCCCCCAATTTATTGTCATTGAGATACAGGTTTCTCAAATCAGTTAAATCGGCAAACGCAGGTGAAATCGTTCCCGTCAAATTCTGCTTCGCCAAATTCACCGTAACAATCTTGCCCGCAGCACACACAACGAAACTCCAATCGGCACAAGCATCATTCCCGGACCAGGAATGCGCCAACTGAAGGGGATAGCCAAATCTTTAGCAATATCAAGCAAAGTGGAAACGCGAGAATCGCATGGTCCAGAATCTTTCCTACAAAAACTATTCACCCCATCGAGAGTGACCTTCACACCTTTCCCAAACGAAGGAACAGGACCCTGAAGCACATTGTTGTCTAAAGAAACGTTCTGCAAACTAGAAAGCGACATGAGAGAAGGTGGAACCACACCGGTTAACTGGTTGTCTATCAGCTGCAGATCAAACAAAGTGGTGCAATTTGACAAATCCGGAATGGGACCCGTGAAAAGGTTCTTCTGAAGCCACACCTGAGACAAACGCGTCATGGAAGCAAGCACCTCAATAGTACCCGAAAACCCGAACCCGTCTTTCTGATTGTTGAGCCACAGATTCTGAATCCCAGATCCCGCGAAGGTCTTTGGCAAACCCCCGGTGAGGTTGTTGTAAGAGAGACGAAGCTCCTGCAAACTCACAAAGGAGTCAAACACATCGGGCAAGGTACCAATGAGGTTTGCGTTACCGAGATCGAGTTTGACGAGGTTGGAGGACTGAGTCAACTCGGCGGGAAACGACCATGGAGCGAGGTTGACGCTGTCTGTCATGCTGAGGCTTTGTAAGCTAGTGAGACCCTGGAAGCAACCGTCGGGGATGGAGGCGAAGTTGTTGCCGCCGAGGAAGACGGTCTCCAGCATGGAGAGGTTGGCGAGGGAAGGCAACGCGCCGGAGAGCGCGTTGCCCTGGAGAGAGAGGGAGGTGAGCTGGGAGAGGGAGTTGAGATCCGAAGGTAGCGTTCCGGTGAGTGACTGCGAAGCGATGTTGATCGAGGTGACGCTGTTGTTGGCGCTGCACCTGACGCCCTTCCACTGACAGAAGCTGTTCCCCGACCACCCCGACGGCGGGGGACTCAAGGCGTCCTTGAGTTTGGACATGAACGCAGCACCGTCAGCAATGGCGGTGCAGTAGAGAGTGAAAAAGAGAAGGAGCTTACAGAGAGAATGTAGGGTTTTCCATTTTAATTTGGAGGTGGCCATTCAGATTTGGGAGAAGTGGGAAGAGGATATGTGTGATGTCTGATTGTAACAACTAATTGCACAGAGCAAGAAGAGAATGGGAGCAGACAAGAGATGAGAAGATGAAAACTGCACCATCTCATGTGCCAACCAAGGTCAAGTCAACAAGAGCTTAGTGATAAAATATGGTAATTATTCAGAGAATAGAGACAGTGAGTTAAGTAAGTATAAGATTAGTAAAATGTGGGATTATAGATCTTAATATCTAATTAATCTTAGCTAACAGTATTATTAAGGAATAATTATGAGGAGGCTATGTGCTATTCCTGTGAACCTAACACTGTTATCTAGTATTTAAGATAAACAAGTTCCCAAACTCCTAATTCATAAATGAACTGCAAAAAAATAAACTACAAATAAATCAAGTTGGTATATAAATTTTTTATATTTACCTTCCAGAGTTGTTCTTGTCCCACCATGACTGTCGCTACTCTGTTTTGTGCCACCGGAGCTTGCCTCAACCAAGCCCTCGAGAAAGCGAAAAGCTTCTCTGGAAGAAATGCCCCAAACTTCTAAGAAATTTAAAAAGGAAAATATCCTGCATCACATATCATGAGTTTTTCTGGGTGGACGGTGAGTGACCGCCAATACATATAAGTTTACTGAAAAATGAAAAGTAGAAGAGAGTATTGCTACCTACCTCATTTCTCATGAATCATTGAATAGATATTTATATATTACGTTTCTTTCTTTAGGTGTTTCTCTTTTATACTATTTAATAGGCTTATTAATTGATATTTGATATTTTACCTTATGTTTGTTTGGTGAGAAGAGATTGATTAAGAGATTATTGTAGTTATGAGAGAAAAAGAGGTAAGAAGGTACATCTAAAATCAATGGAATATTAGAGTTATGAGCAAACCTAATGGTAGAATGTGGAATCCTTCAAAAGCCTTTACAACATTTATGCTACATCCTTTATCTCAAAAATATTTCTAATATTCAATTGTAATATTATTTTCCTTATTATTTTCTCTTTTGTGAAAGTAGTTTTTTCCTCTTCCTCTCTCACTTCCAAAAAAAATCACTAATAATTATTGAGAATGATGTCATGAAACATATTTTTAATTAATCTTTTAAAATAATGTAATATTCTTTTTCATATAAGATTTAAATAGTCTCATTTATTATTGAATAATCATAATTGATAAGTTCTTAGTTTATGTTTAACACTAATCAAATTGTTCAATCAAATTAATAAGAATCTTCCAACAATTATTTGATCACTGGTTGTATCACCATGCAGTCATGGAATTTCTGTCAATTATTTTCATTAAGAAATATATGCAGTGAGTCTTCTTGGTTACAGCTTATTATAACTCGTTGTTAGTAAGTCATGAAATTTCTGATGCTTATAACTCCAAAATTCTAACCCAAATAAAGCTGATTAAACTTAGAAGGCTAGATTACGTCCATAGTTGGAACACCTTGTTTCTCCTTCAAAATTGAAGTTTCAAAAGGTCAGGTTGACTCATGATTTCAGCGAATCTGTTACACAATTCACGACATCATAAGTTCCTTCATTCATCATATCATTACCCATCACTCCTCCAGTAGCTACCAAGAAACAAGATAACATTAATTACAATGCAAGTAAAGGAGTATGCTACCATTAAGTTAATGAAACCATGTTCGAGGCAGTAAGAAGAATCTACCACAGCTTAAACTGTAATATACCATTCATGGAGATTAAGATGGTAAACAAGATTTTTTATTTATTTTTTTATTTCGGTTTATAAGTCTGTATTCTAGAGATAGTTTATAAGAAATATTGATATTTTATTATCATGACATTTTTTATAGAATTATAATACTATACAAAATTATATACTAGTTATTGATACTTTTTTTTACTAAATATTTACGTATAGTTTTGGCAAGTTTAGAGTTTTATTTATTTTTTGGAAATCTTACTGAATTTATTCTCGATGTATTTGTAATAATGAAAATGAGAAGAAAATAAAAATTTGATCATTTTTTTCACACTTTATTTTAAACATATTTTTTTAGACTAGAGTATAAGAAATATAATAATTGCCTGAACTGATTTAGTTGTATTAGTATAATTAAAAAACGTTTTTTAAGTATCTATTATTACAATTCTGTATAATGAATAACAGGTAATTCTTAAAATAAAATATTAGTTCAATAAAAAGCATTTTGAGAATATTATTATTAAAGAAGACAAAAATAGTTAAAAAATATTTATATTAGAATATTACGTTTATTTAATTTGATTTTGCAGAAAGTTATTTTTTTCTATTTTGTTTGCATTTAAGTTTTTGATAAAAATTAAAATTAATCTTTTAGATTTTATAAAAACTAGTGATCCCATTTCAAACTGATTATTTAATTTGAGTTTGCAGAAAATTCTTATTTTGTTTACAAATAAGTTTTTGACAAAGAAATTAAAAAATAAAATTAATCTTTTAGACTTTAAAAGAATTAGTGATTCCATTTCAAACAGATTACTGTCTTATACTAGGTCCTATACTAAATGTAACATATTATTTTAGAATTTTATTATCTCTTCTAATAAAATAAATTTACCACCTAAGAAATACTATTGTCTAGAGTTCACAATACATTTGTAGAAATTAAAAAAGAGAGTGAGGACATTTTAGATAACTATTTCTCTTGCAGCTTTCAGTGCGCGTGATATATGAAAAGAAAGAAAACTGGTATAATAAATAACTAGGATTTATAGTTAAAAGTAGAGGGTGATGGTAAAGTTTGGCCCAGTGGAGTGTCTACAGTTTAAATGTCTTAATTACTTGTATTAGTGTAAGAAGAAAAGTCTACCATATATATCTATATAAACACCTTATGTTAAAAGTGAGATATTTAGATGTAATTTCTAAAGTTTTTCTGTATTTCTGTTTGAGAAAAAATAACTTGTTTCATTGTGAATTTATTATAAGTATATATTAGAATTTGTTAATACTGAAATTGAATGAAGTTAATTTCTCATATGCTTTTACTTTTTATCCATTATCATTTATATGCTTTTATTTTATTCTTCTTATTTTTTATTGCTGTTTTTCAGTTTATGGTAGTGTTTATTTTAGTAAAGGTGGAAATATATAACGATGATAATTTACCATGAATTTTTATGACAAAAATGTTATGGTATAGTTTGCATCAGTATCTACAAATGATTTTAATTTCTGACATTATTTATTTCCTGTAAAATCCTTGGTTTGATTAATTTCGTGACGATCTCGTCATTAGAGCTATAGTTGACGGATCTTGTTACGGAGTAATTTTATTATGAATTGCGTCTAAATTACTTATAGTTTTGGTAAATTTAGAATTTTTTTTTGAAATCTTACTGAATTTATCCTCGATGTATTTGTAATAATGAAAATGAAAAGAAAATAGAAATTTGATCATTTTTCACACCTTATTTTAAACATACTTTTTAGAGTAGAGTATAAGAAAATATATTAATTACTTTAACTAATTTAATTGAATTAATATAATTCAAAAACTTCTTTTAAGTATCCATGATTACAATTTTATATAATGAATAACAGGAAATTCTTAAAAATAAAATATTAGTTCAATAAAATGCATTTTGACTATAGTATTATTAAAGAAAAACCAAAATGAAGAGAATCAAACATGTCTACAACGTACTGGTTACCATGTCTTTCTCCATTGAAATTCCTGTCTCTTCCAAATATTCCAATTATTAATGATTCGGATAAAGTAGCATTCGAATTAGTTATTCAAATTAGTTGGACAAGGCATTCAGCATTTTCATCCCACTTCCCAAATCTGCCTACTTCTTAACAAATCAACTGCCCACAATTTAATTCTAATAATTAATGAATATTCTTGTTTACTTTCATGCAATCATCTCAATCACCTTCTGCCAATTATTTTTGAAATACCCAAGTTACCTAAAATTTGACGTCAGCTAAAAATCAATTGCAAGGTTTTAAATAAATTAAAATAATTAAAGCAACTTGAAGTATGATTATATAAGCACGAGGGGAATATCATTCAAACTAATCAAATAATTAACATTTGTTGATAAAAAAAAATATTAAAACATTAAGCACAAAGAAACGGTGAATAAGTCACCGTTTATATCTATCTACAAATACATAATGGTATTAATATTTATTTTTCATGAAAATATTTCAGCAACTTTAATGTGTTTTTTTCGAAAAATGAAATGTCTATGTATGAATGGATGGTAGAAGGATGAAGTCATTTTACTGAGTTATAAATTTTGATAAGATGAATTCTACATAAGATTGTCATGCTACTCAATGGAGATCTACGGGAAATTACTAAACGCTAATCGATAATAAATTAAAGAGTGACAATAGGTATGAAATATGAAACTCAATGTTGCGAAAATGTTATTGTATGAATAATCTTCGGATATTGTATTGAAAATAATATAGAAAGAGATTGTATTTTTGATAAAATAGTAGGATTGTTATAACTAATCTAGTGGCAAGATTATTATAATTGATATGTGGAAAAATAATAATTACATAGATTTTTCCATTGAGTATAAAATAATGAAAAATGAATAGCTGTTTATGAAACTGGTGTCAGTGTCAGAGACGAATGCAGAATAATTTTGGGCAGAAGGATGACTATGAGGTGTAGAATCCAGAATGTGAAATCATGGCATGTGGTAATGGAGCCCACAGCATGTGTTTTGTCACCAAAATCACCAATCTTGTTAGCACACTATACAAAGTCCAGATTTCAAATACCGTAATCTGCGCAAACGTGTAAGCTCCTCAACTCAAATTAAGGCCAGATGCCAACATCAACACCAAATTTTGGTGGTTACACACAGACTCCACGCACGTTCTATTTTCTTTTATTTTCGTCATTCATGCCACGCAAACCGGGCCTAAAGTGAGGATAAACACGGAAAATGATAGCAGAATAAAATATGATAACGAAAAGGATGTAAAAACAGGAATTGAAAAGATGCTCAAGGGACCTCTTTATGCCGATGTTACATAATTAACTTTGAATTCTTCAAGCCATAGCTGTCATCTGTTTAGAATCTGCTGTTCATTTACGCGGCTTTGGTTTGGCCATGAAAGTGAAACATTATAATTTACAAACGCTTGGTCAAAAAGCATGGGACAGGGCCACTTGGCTACGAAACAACCAAATGCAATAAATTTTCTTCTGATTCAAAAAATAATGAAAAATATCATACAATTAACATTTCTATAATAATTCTCATCTAAGAAACCAATCATCCACTAAACCATCAGTTAGCTTTAAAAAAAATCATTAAGAAACATCAAACTCGTGCAGAAGGAGAATGCAGAAACATTATAAAAATTAACATTTAAAAAATAAATAAATTGTGATACAATTCGGTGATGTTGCGAGATCAAAATAGCTTAACGTCGTTCTCATCAGGTCCTCCCACCTGAGAAGCGATGTGTTTATCATTTTTGTCATCGGCAATCCATCGAATCAAAAGAGTCTGCAAATCCTGAAGGTTTTGCAGGAATGCTTGATTGGGTTTGCGAGATGGACATGTCAAACATTGTGGAAGTGCCTTCATTAGCTTGCCATCTTTGCAGAGCTTGAGGAAGGCTCATGTGAATGTCAATGCCATAACCTTCTTCTTCTTCATGGTTGGTAGGCTTCCATTGCTCTACCAGAGGAACCAACACATTCACTGCATGACCCATATCTGGCCTTTGGTACGGTTCACGAGCAGTGCAATGACCTGCCAGTTCAGCCACTTTATATATGCTCTCCATGGTTTCCTCGTCGGGATCGAGGGTTTGATCAATTGCCTTTGGGATGTTCTCCTTGTTAATTAGTACCCTACGGAACCAGGAAACCAAGTGAGACCTTTCATCAGGCACAGTGTCGTCCAATGCCCTTCTACCGGTGATCAGTTCCATCAAAACTACTCCAAATGCGTACACGTCTACTTTGGTAGTCACTCTCCCAGTAGCTGGCAAGAAACAATATCACATTAATTACAAGTGAAGGAATAAGCTAGCATAAAGCTAACGCAATCAATTGTGTATAAGGCAACTATAATCTGGCTTAGCTAAGACTATGCGATTCCACTAAACCAAAACAAAACAAATATTCTTCAAATTGCAAGGCAGTGGAGACGCAGAAAATTCAGGACGTGCTTTTAAAGATACACAAATGTATCGTAGTAGAAATGTGGAATTCACGGTTGACTGATTTTGTAACAGAAGAATCTCAGGGCACTAAGGAACCCAATTGCAAACATACAGCAAAACTCCCTCGGTAATCCAAGATTTAATCTAATCAGAGTATTCATGCATCACGTAAAAAAGGGTGATCGAGGAGTAGGCCACTTAATTGTAGCCATTTGTCTATAAATACCACACCATATAATGCCCAGCCCCAAACCATCAACCCAAGCAAATCCAAAGGAACTATTTTTAACTAGAAAACAAATCACGAAACAAGAAAAAAACAAATGCAAATAACTGACAATTATTATGAGAAAAATATCACAGTTGCTAGATCAAAAAATATAATGAATTGTAGCAACGCATAGACAGTTATAACCAAAAAAGGAAATAAATAAAAAAGTCCAAAAAATTTAAGATAAGCTTGCTTTCAAAGGCTTTCCAAGTATACCTGCATATTCAGGTGCCAGATATCCAAATGTTCCAGCCAACCTTGTCTCGACAGAGTATTTCCCATCTGGTGCATTTTTTACCAAACCAAAATCTGCAACCTTGGCTCTCATGTCATCACCCAATAATATGTTGGAGGGTTTCAAGTCCCTATGAATGAAGCTTTGCTGAGCTAAGCTGTGCAAGTATTCCACTCCCCGAGCTACATCCAAAGCTATTGCTACCCTTTGTTTCCAAGTCAACGGAGCACATCCATTTTCACGCCAATCAAACAGGTGTTGTGTTAACGTTCCTTGAGGCATATACTCGTACACCAAAAGCCTTTCGTTGCCGTTCATGCAATATCCTAAAAGAGCAACCAAATGTCTGTGTCTGACTTTACTGAGAACTGCAATCTCTGCTTGGAACTCATTCATTCCCTTACTCCCCGTTGCAACAGATTCCATTCTCTTCACAGCAATTTGACTTCCATCATGCAATTCCCCTTTATAAACAACCCCGAACCCTCCCCTACCTAAAATGTTTTTCTCACTAAAATTACCCGTTACTTGCCGAAGAACCTGAATTGAAATAGTAGCATTCCCACCCTCAAAAACATGAATATCACTACGCTCACTGCCCTGGCTTTGCAACTCGCTCGGGACACCACCATATCCATTAGAATTGGTAACGCTCATCATATCAATCTTAACCTCTCCTTTCCCATTTTCCCGATTATTAACCCTTCCAAACTTCCCGTGGCGGTTTTTAGCATGACACTTGCAAAAGACAAATACGACCACCGCAACAAAAAACACAGCAATAACCACAATACCTCCGATCCAAGCAGGAGAGAGTGCAGAACCTCCTGACGCTGCACTTGGACTTCCACTTGGTGCATCACCAGAACCGCCTGACGGAGTAGTTCCACTGCCACCACCACCTCCAGAATGCCCAAGCAGAGCATTACCTGCAGCAGTGAACTTCACCTTGGTTGGGAACTTTGGAACATCACCAGATAGATTGTTATTAGACACATCCAGAACCTCAAGCTGAGCCAAATTAGTTAAGCCTCCCGGTATTGAACCCCCCAATTTATTGTCCTTGAGATACAGGTTTCTCAAATCAGTTAAATTGGCAAACGCAGGTGAAATCGTTCCCGTCAAATTCTGCTTCGCCAAATTCACCGTAACAATCTTCCCCGCAGCACACACAACGAAACTCCAATCGGCACAAGCATCATTCCCGGACCAGGAATGCGCCAACTGAAGGGGATAACCGAAATCTTTAGCAATATCAAGCAAAGTGGAAACGCGAGAATCGCATGGTCCAGAATCTTTCCTACAAAAACTATTCACCCCTTCGAGAGTGACCTTCACACCTTTCCCAAACGAAGGAACAGGACCCTGAAGCACATTGTTGTCTAAAGAAACGTTCCGCAAACTAGAAAGGGACATGAGAGAAGGTGGAACCACACCGGTTAACTGGTTGTCTCTCAGCTGCAGATCAAACAAAGTGGTGCAATCTGACAAATCCGGAATGGGACCGGTGAAAAGGTTCTTCTGAAGCCACACCTGAGACAAATGCGTCATGGAAGCAAGCACCTCAATAGTACCCGAAAACCCGAACCCGTCTTTCTGATTGTTGAGCCACAGATTCTGAATCCCAGATCCCGCGAAGGTCTTTGGCAAACCCCCGGTGAGGTTGTTGTAAGAGAGACGAAGCTCCTGCAAACTCACAAAGGAGTCAAATACATCGGGCAAGGTACCAATGAGGTTTGCGTTACCGAGATCGAGTTTGACGAGGTTGGAGGACTGGGTCAACTCGGCGGGAAACGACCATGGAGCGAGGTTGACGCTGTCTGTCATGCTGAGGCTTTGTAAGTTAGTGAGACCCTGGAAGCAACCGTCGGGGATGGAGGTGAAGTTGTTGCCGCCGAGGAAGACGGTCTCCAGCATGGAGAGCTTGGCGAGGGAAGGCAACGCGCCGGAGAGGGCGTTGCCCTGGAGAGAGAGGGAGCTGAGTTGGGAGAGGGAGTTGAGATCCGAAGGTAGCGTTCCGGTGAGTGACTGCGAAGCGATGTTGATTGAGTTGACGCTGTTGGCGCTGTTGGCGCTGCACCTGACGCCCTCCCACTGACAGAAGCTGGTCCCCGACCACCCCGACGGCGTGGGACTCAAGGCGTCCTTGAGCTTGGACATGAACGCAGCATCGTCGGCAATGGCGGTGCCGGAGAGAGTGAAAAAGAGAAGAAAGAGCTTACAGAGAGAATGTAGGGTTTTCCGTTTTAATTTGAAGGTGGCCATTCAGATTTGGAAGAACTGGGAAGAGAAAATGTGCGATGTGTTTGGTTGCGTCTGATTATAACAACTAATTTTGCAGAGCAAGAAGATGAAGACTGCGCCAACCTCATGTGCCAGTAGTTATGGTTATGTCCATTCTTTCTTTCTTTTTTAAATCAATAATATAATTAAAGAATTTTACTAATAAATAATTCTGTTGATTTTATATATAATTAAGTATAAGTATTTATATGAAAATAAATAATTAGTATTATGCGAAATTTATGGAAAGCAAATTAATAAGAAAAAAAGAAGGTGGGCCCATGACAGGAGAGGGAAGGGCCCACATCCAGAGTAGTAGAGTGGAGAATCAATACCAAAAGACAGAAAAACCGCCGTATCAGGTAACCACCACAAGAACATAAAAAGAAAATGGCAATGGTGCACTCGCAAGGCATGGAAAAAAATAACAATTTTAAAAAAGATGAATTTCATTACCATATATTAATAGTATAAAAAATAATTAGGTAGAATATAATGCCATCTTATTGAGCCATGAAGTGAGAAGATCTAAGAGATAATTTGATATAATAAAAGATAAAAATAATAAAGAGGTGGGAAAGAAAAGGAATACGTGGTTGAGGCAGGATTGTAGTGTGGTCCCGTTATTGCCAACTGTTGCTTACTAGATTTGGCCTACACTGTTTTGTCTTCTCTATTGACTCTCAATCTCACATTTCAAACAAAACAAAGATATACAAACGTATGACTCCGTCTTTTACAAACAGCATACGATTATATGTCTTGCAAAAAAAGTAATTTGTTTATTAACTTATGTCTTAATTGTGATTACTTTTTTAATACGTTGCTAACTTGGCGGATTTGAAGTGGCAGGAGTAAGAATAATTAATTGAATTAATAAAAGTAATCGCAATAATAATATACCAAACACTGTCTTCTTTATCCTTTTTCAATTACTTTTGATACTGTCTTAACCCTTTTTATCATTCTCCTTTTCACTTTCCACGGAAGCTTCCCCATCCACCCCATTATCTGCCATCTTAATTACAAAATAATGCAATATTCCCATTACCATTTTCTATCAAACAAATTCTTTTTCCAATAAAGTATTGAAGAAAGGCGAAGGGTGGGAAAATGCTTTTGAGCCGTTAGATATATTTTATTTTAACCAACGGTTTTGATGGTGTGGTGTGGATTCTAACGGGTTCACCATTGTTGGGCTTCTGTTGCAAGTGGTTGCAACATTCTCACGTTGGCAACTTCTGAACATAGTTTCTTTATCCTTCACATTAGGTTGATGTTCGGATTTTATAAGAAGCTTTCGCTTACGTACATGCTGAAGCCATTTCAATAACATTGGGTGGAATTACTAGTGATGACGTAAAAGAGTTCATATTTATCTAACTGTGTTACATTAAGATTATAACATATCATTTTGTAAAGAGAGATTAAAATGTTATTTCTATCTTTGTTTTTCATCTTTCAACCGTATATTTAAGTTTTCTTCTAATATTTTTCTCATTATATATTTGTTATTAGTGGTAAATAAATATACTAAGAAAGTAAATCTTACAAAAGAATTTATGTCAGGTGAGATGTAAAGTTAAAAGTACATTGTTCAGTGAATAAATTGATATAAGCTTTAATTTATTCTTTTAACACTATCTTTTTAATATTTTAAATATCTATATCATTTGAACATGAGAATAAAAGATAAAAAGGAGAGTTTATTTACATGATCGAAATAATGGTTATTACGTAATGTATTAGTCACATGCGATAAATTAACTGTAAAAAATGTCTATATAAGGTTTGAATATAATCTTACTTAGTAAAACAAAATATTACGTACTAAAATTCATGTAAAAGTCTAACATTAAAATTATAAAGAAACCTACAATATTGTTTTTGTTCACCTATACAGATTCTTTTTTTTTCTTTATTATAGTAACTTTTTAATTATTCATTGCACATTTCATTTAAATTATAAAGTAGTTTGCGTTTTATATATTTTGTTTTATGTTTAAATTTTTATTATCAATCTTTTCTTAAATTTATAAGAATAGTTTTATTCGAGAAAGAAAGTAGATATTGGTATCTTCAATGTTTCAGAAAACAAATTCAAAAAGTTATAAAATTTTCTAAACAAGTCTTTAAATTAATAAGATTTTTTTTAGAAAAAAAGGGGTGTCAATTAAATTATATATCAGGTTTGTTTTATATTGTAAGACATTAAAAAATTGAATTGGAAATTTTTTTTATTTTATGGTATTATGAGTTAAGTATTATTTTAAGTAAAAAATTATATTGATGAATGATGTTGCTAGATTGATATAGTTTGCGTGAGCTTAAATTTTAAAATGCAACAACGGTGACTGCTAAGTTAGAACAACTAAACATTTTGTTAATATTTATAATTTTAATATGGTCTAATAATTTAATAAAACACTTTTATATGTTATTTTTAGTTCGTTCAAATTGAATTTTGTTATAATTACTAACAAAAAAAACTACAAATTTATTTCTATTGAATATTATTCGAATATACACCATACTATATGTTGAAATTCCCACGTTAGGCTTCACCTTGAAAGAAGAAGACACATCTGAGTTCTGTTGATATTGGACTTCTTTCAAAGGATGATTCTTTCAATACCTACTTTTAACTTTTAACAATATGTATTTCTTGGCCCACTTTGCTTTTAATAGTTACATTTGGTAAGAGACCATTCATGATCAATTCATAAAAAAAGTAAAAACATCAACGTCCACCCCAGCCCTCATAAGAGATATGGAAAACAAGTTTAAACAAAAAATAAGTTGTGATGAGTAATATGATATCAAAATATAAAAAAATAAGTATAAACATCTCCACTAATAAAAATTTAAATATAATTTCTTCATACTAAATTATATCTCACAGTTAGATTCACACACATATATAAAAGTAAGGAAGCTTCACCTAGGAAAAAAAAAAACCTTCAACTGACACACATTTGTTTTGCTGTATAGTTTGTGCCTTAGAATTTAGATGCCATTTGTTTGGAATATTTAGTAGTGGGCCTACTTATGTTTTCTGGGTACTGCTTCTTCCTACACCTCCAAGCCTTCTTCAGCACTTTCAAAATTTGAAAATATTCCAAGTTTTCTCTTTATAAAATTACGGTTTTATTCTTATGAAAATGGCTGGGTAGAAGGTGGACAATTCTGAATATGGAGGATAGTTCTTGAATACCCCATTCTGTAACTGATTTTTCGTATAATGATTTGTGGAATGGAGTGTTCCAAAACTGTCATTCAAATCCAGAAAACAGTTCTAGAACACCTTGTTTTGCAACTATTTTTTGTATAAAATGAGTTGTAGAATGGAGTGTTTCAAAATTGTCTTTCGGATTCAGAGAACAATTCTAAAACATCCCCTTTCGCAACTTATTTTATATAAATAAAAATAAAAATAAAACAACTCACCACTAAATCGCAAATCCAAGGAAATCTTCTCAAATACTTTACAAATCTTTCAATACATTGTATGGAGAGTGGTTGGAGGTGCCGCCGCAAAAGATTCATGGGCAGAGATGGAAGCAGAAGGTGATATGAGAGTTTTAGAATTTATGGATATTTGTGTCTTTACAGGATTTTATTAAAGGTATTTTTGACAGATCGCTAAAATTTGGAGGTGTCGAAAAAGTGTTTGAAGGTGCAAGAAGAAGCTGTCTTTTTTGGATGTGGACACGATGTCCAACGCATCCCAGACTGATTCTTCCTGCACCTCCATGGTGACTTCGTGTACCTCCATAATTTTAACATCGAAGTAGAGACATAAGACTAGCATGATAACTATCATTACACCACAACAGCAAGTTTGTTAATCTGTAACACAAATTGTTTTTAAATACATTGCGGGTTGTACAACCAGCAATACAAATTTTGTATTGCTGGTTGTACAATCCCCAATGTATTTAAAAACAATTTTATATTACGGGTTGTATAACCCGCAATATATTTAAAAAAAGTTTTATATTGCGGGTTGTACAACCCGCAATGTGAAAGGTACAGAACATGAAATTGCGGGTTGTACAATCCGCAATGTATTTATTTTTTAATTGTATTGCGGTTTGTGTAATCCGCAAAGTGAAAAACAAAAAATCCCAGTTACTATAGTAAAGGTTATTTTTATCTTTTTTCAAGACTAAAATGGGAATATCTTAAAATTATGGAGGTGCAGGAAGTCAATATGGAGGTGTAGAAAGAAATACTCCCCATCCCAGTCTTCATGGACCGGAACAGAACCCAAGGTTTATTAAAGCTCTTGTTTTTAATTAAAAACACGTATGAAACAAATGTAAAAGTTATATTTGATTTGTTTTGACGCAAAAATTTAAATCAAATTTTGCTTTCTGATTGGATTCATTTCATGGCTATACTTATATATATTTTTTGATACGGTTGTTCAAAATTATATTATGATGAATAGCGTCATTATTTACTCCGTATAATTAAAGATTTGTTTTTTTAATATTGTATATAATATTAAAAAATTTATTTACATATAATAATACTAATAATGTTATAGTTATGCAATATTGTTGATAGTGTTGAAGGATAAGCTGTAGTAATTGGAAAAAAAAACTTATGAATAAAAAAAAAACATAATGAGGTGCAACTCAACAATTTAGTCAGAGTTAAGATAGGAGAGATGTTGATAAAAATGAACTTATATAAGATAGAGAAATAACACTAAATAATCAACAATTATCATATAAACAGATATTTAGCTCACAATGGGACAAATTTTTAATTAAGAAATAATATTTCTTTAAATATTTCTTATCATTTAATTATGTTATATTTTTAAAACAAAGACACTTTAATAATTTTATGTTGAACAATTTATGTGTATGTAATAATAATTATGTTATGGTTATATTGTTGAAGGATAAGATGTAGTAATTGAAAAAAAAACTTATGAATAATAAAATCATAATGAGGTGCAATTCAACAATTTAGCACTTAGAGTATAAGACATGGGATGTTAGTAAAAATGACCTTTTAAGATTAACAATTAACATTAAATAGATATTTAACTCAGAATGGGACAAACTTTTTAATTAAGAAATATTAAGTATTTAAATATTTCTTATCATTTAGTTATGTTATATTTTTAATACAAACACACTTTAATCATTTTATAAATATACCAATTTATATATTTTTTATTTTATCAAATTATTCAAATTATTATTATTTATTTATTATTTTATTTCTCTTCGTCCAAGAAACTAAATTTTCACTTAATTTATATTTCTTTATCCATTCTTTAAAACAGTCAATAGGTTAAAAAATTAATCATTGGACCATAAACCTAATACCTTGACTAAGTTAATAATGAGATTCAGTCTTACATCAATGATAGAAAAAATTAGAAAGGTGTTTCATTAAAGTAATTGATCTGATGCACGCACTTAGACTTTACCCACCCTTTGTCCAACTTCTTACAACAAGGCTAATTTGGAATGTTTTGCCTGTCCAACTCCTTACAACAAGGCTAATTTCGAATGTTTTGCCTTCATAACTTCGAGAACCTATAATATCTCTTATCTAAGTTCCGTCTTCCTTTAAAGCAACTCATATCCCAACAAGACAGTGTCATATCAGACAATCTTGTCCAAATCTTGCGCAACATAATCCAGAAAAGTCCTCATGTTCCTATGTGAAGAGCCTCCTTCCTTCACGGCATCTTTGGCCAAACATTTCCACTTCTCAGCATTCCTTCTCAGCTCCTCTCCTTTTCCTCCACTCCCCATCACCACTTCCAAACACTTCGTTATCTCCATCGCCTCCACTATTCCCTCCTCGTTCACTTTATCATCCACTCTCACCCCCGTCTTCCATACATCTTCCACCAACTTTGCGTTTGTCCCTTGGTCTGTCCACTGCGGAAAACCCACCATAGGAACCCCCGAACACAAACCTTCCGTTGTCGAATTCCATCCACAGTGTGTCACGAAACAACCCAACGAACCATGCGACAGAACCTCCACCTGAAAATCATAGTTTTATATATTGTCCATACTCAAGTATTATTATTATTGTTTTAATCATAAACACAAAAATGTAATCCAATAATTTGTCCGAACCATGCATATATATCCACATACTAGTGGTATTGAAGTGTGTAATCATTTCTTACCTGAGAACACCAGTTGACAATCTTCCCCCTCTGCTCCAACTCCTTTCTGCAGCTCAGATCTTGCAACTTTCCTTCCTTTCCTTGTTTTACATTGGTTTCTCTTATGACCCACAAGAAGGGATACCCGGAATCTAGCAACGCACGTGCTAGCTCCTCCATCTGTCTCTGACCCAACACGGCAAGGGTACCAAACGAAACATAAACCACAGACAACGCGGGTTTTGAATCCAGCCATTCAACGTAATCGTTTGACCCGTGGAAGATGTCAACGCCAAAGGAAGTATCAGCCGGGTCTTTACCGTCCAAGAAAGCGGAGGGAATCAACGGCCCAATTGGAATCATGGTTACCTTATCAACGGCTCTCAAGGCCTCGGGTTCCAAGTCCTGAAATGTGTTGACGAGAATTCTTGGGTTGGTTTCTTCGTCGAAAAGCTGGAACTGTTCTTCGAGTGAAGGAATAGCGAAAGAGTAGACGTTGGAGGGTAAGAGGAAAGAGGGAATGTCACGTGTTGCGAGCGGAAAGGGCAAACCCGGAAACTCAATGGTGGGGTCCTCTGATTTGTGGAAGATGTTATTAATGTAGTCCTTGTATTCGTGAAAGTAGTGATAGTAGATATCTAAAACGGTGGCAGCTTGAATCCACAGGAGCACCCCCGGGATGCGGAACTCACGCGCCACCTTTGCGACCCAGGGAAGCATGAGGGTGTAGGTGACGCAGGTGAAAGGTTTGCCTTCCTGTTTAGCGGAGGTTATGATGTTTCTGAAAAACTCAGAGCCGCGGCGCTTGAGCTCGGTCATGTAGGAAAGCACGTTGGCGTCGTCGGTGGTTCTGTAACCGTCGTCGTGTCCGTCGGAGAAGGTGACAAAGGTGACGCCGGGGATGGTGGGTTTGTTGATCATGCGACGGTGGAGGTAGACGCTGGTGGCGAAAGTGAGATGGACGCCGAGGGCAGCGAGTCGCTTGGCAAACTGGATGGCGGGGTTTATGTGGCCTTGGATGGGGTAGGTTATGAGGAGGAAGCGGTGGTGCACCATGGTAATGGTGGCGCGTGAAAATGCAGAGTCAATATTACATAGCAGGAAAAGGTGAGTGATAGGAGTGACAAAGTAGCTAGAGAAGTAACTTGCACTGGGTTGTTTGAATTGATTTGTTTGTTATATAGAGTGGAGGAGGCGAGAAAAGGAGTGAAGGTGGTGACGTTTGCCGTGACGAAAATGGTAGGGTTGGTGGAGATGTTCGTATGGTCTATGTCCAATGTCTTCATATCCGTTCTGAGGTCGAGCTCTGTCTGTAATGGTATGGGATACATAAAGTATGGTAAAAAAACAGAGAAATAAGAATACTCTCTTGTTTCTTAAATGTTGTATCCAGAAAAATCACGTGATCATTCTCCATAAAAGTTGTATGTTTTTTGTTAGTTAAACCTTATTAAGAGTTAAGAAAGATCTTACTAATCTTTACATTAATTTATTTATTGAGAGACTAAGATGAATAGAAAAAAAAAAAAACTAATATGTGAGATAAATAATTACATGATACATCTTTTAGTTATATGTTTTGTGAGAAAGTAGTATTCATTTTTTATGAGCCATGACTTTTTATGGAAAAAGGAATAATGTTGTTATTATAAGGCTTTTTTCAAGTGTAAAATATTTTTCTTACATGATAAGTTTTTTATAATATTTCTTTTTTCTTTTTTTTAACAAAAAAACAAAATTTTAAATTTGGGGTAGTTGATAATTATGTTTCTACCAACAATTAACATGTATTTTAAGTTTTTAGATTTTTATTGTTTAAAAATATATCTTATTTTAGAGTTTATTTATCTTTTAATTTTTTTAATAAATGGGGTAAATTTGATAACTTTTAAGAAAAGTGAGATAAAACAATTAAAATTTGATTAAAAACATATTTTATTAAGTGCAAATATCATTTAAAATGTGAAATTTATCACTTAAGTGAACACAACTAGAGAGAAGAGACGTTTAAACAACACCATATAAATATATATTATTTAAAGTTTGTAAAATTGTTAAGAATAAAGACTTGGATGTTCTACGTAATTTTTGATGGATTAAAAAAATAAGCTCTCACAGTAATGTCTAGAAAATATTCAACACATATTAACTTTTACTCATTAAAAATATTTTATAGTAAAAACACGTTATTAACTATTTTATCCAAAGTTTATTTTAATTATATTATTTTTATGTATGTTTATTTCTGGTATTAGTTCGATAACAAGTTATTTCTTTAGTCAAGATTGAAAATTGTTTTCAACTCAAAGTTAGAAAGAACACATGACATTAGTGTTAGGAGTAGACTGATTTTAAACACGCATATTTAAAAACTAAATAGTGAACTATTAGTTATAATTTCCAAGGGTTTAGATTTACTACCCAGGTTTATTTTAAAGTAGTTTATATGAGGATGATTTTTGTGAATTTGAACTCAAATATCTTTTAATTATACTTTTGTCACATGACATCTTTTTAGTCTGAATTTCAACTATACTAATCTCTTAAAATTGATTAGATTACATATGACTGTGACTTTGTTATCTTAATCTCCAATTTTTTAAATCTCAGGCACCTTTTCTTAGAATAGGAACAAGTGGCATCAATGTTAACAGCTTAAACCACTATTAATTAGTATTAATAATAATATAAAAAAAAAAAGTCAAAAGTAACTTTTAAATGAAGAAGGAGGTAGTTGGAGAAATGGCAGCAGCAAATGGCCCCAGACAGGGAAAATGTGGAGGAAGAGTCTCCAAGTGAGATTAATATTGGTCCAATAGAGATTATGATCAAATAAGGTTGAATAATATTATCAAGTTATTAGAATATAATATTATAAAATATATTAATTTTATCACATCTATAAATATTTTTTTATTTTAGAAATAAAGAACATCAACACAAATTATTTGCAAAATATAAAAAAGAATTATAAAATGTTAGATTCTAAGAAAATATTTTCTAAATATAGTTAACTTGTTTTGTTTATACGTTAGACATTAATAAAACTATAAATACTCACTTGTATAGTTCAAAAAAACGTGATTAGATTAAGCCCCTAAGTTTACGCATTTTCTGGAATAAAGGTTTTTATATAGGTTAAAAATAAACTACTGCATATAAATTAAAATTGTTAATATCTTTAAAAATAAAATAGTAAATGTTATTTAATCAATTTAGACGATTTAGAATCTGATTTATTAATAAATAAATAGAATAGATAAAAATAGACATAGTGAATAAAAATATTAGAAATAAAATGAAAACTAAAGTGTTTGATTGAAGAAATAAAAATAAATAAATAAACGAATTAAAATAACCTAGAAAGGGACTACGAAATATTAATATATGTTATTATATTATTTCCATTTTTGCTCCCCAATTCTCATCAAACTAGACAACGTATTAGTGTGACTAATAATTGTGAATTTTATTTCCGGACTACTTTTTTCTTTAATTAAGTAACATTTATTACTTTCTATAACATTCGTATTTGAGACGCGGCTACCCCAACAAGTAACCACTGTCTCATAATAACGGGTAGTAAATTTAAATGTACAAATATAATTAAAACATCTAAAATATATTTATAATTTTAGTCTAAATTCCATGTTCATTAGTGTAATGGGGAGTTTTTTATTAAAGGACAGTAATTAACAATACTGAAAAAGTTTACATCTCCTTCGATCCAAATCTTACAGAGTATCTGTTTGTGAATATTTTTTTTAATTATATATTCCTCTGACCAGCTCAATTTTGTTTTAAGGTAGCAAAGTAGCACATTCCTCTTGGTCCTACGCTGGAAATTGGAAACTCCAATAAAAACTGATATAAAAACGAATTTGATTTATTTTGAATATGAATATGATATATAAAGCATAAACTCGGAGAAAAAGGCATAAAATAAAAGAATCAAAAGAGCGACGCATAATAATATAACACATTTTACAAAAGAAAAACAACACTGGTTTGTTTCTCAGCGCTTGCACTCAGCAGGAAGGCCTTGTGGGAATCGCTTGAGGTCGTTGCAGTAGTTATAGATCATGAAGTACTTCTGAACCCATCTCAGTCTTCTTCTGCCATAGGCATCAAGCTCGGTGCTCTGCCATGCAGCATCAGAAAATGAATTGGAAGACACGGAGAACTCTGTGGCTTTGAAATTGCGGTAGTATGCTGTAAATGGTGCCTTGGACCAATCAGTTTTCACCAAACCACCTCTAGTTGCCCAGTCATCAGCATTCCACAGGCTAGAATAGATTCTCATGGGCTGGTTCTTTGGGAAAGGAACACCAGCACTCTCAGCATTCTTGAACACCCTTATGGGAATGTTATCCACCAAGAAGCTGCACAACAGATAAACGAATTGGTCATGTTTTGTTCTATACCAGTCAATGAAGGGAAAAGACAGATGAAGAAAAGAAAAATGTTTTCTTTTTACTCACATAATGTGTTGGGGCTTCCAGATGATGGAGTAAGTGTGGAAGTTTCTGGTGGGATCGAACCAGAGATAGAACTGTTGCTCTCTGTTCCCTTTGCCTTGGGTAAACACGTTTGTATGGAGAATGTAAGGGTCGCCGCTCACGTTTCCCAAGAATTCAAAATCAATCTCGTCATGAGTTGGGCCCTGAGATGACAACTGCATCACAAAATACTACCGTTATATATGGACACAACACACAAGGAAAAAGGTTCTTTGCTTGTTTTTCCTTAACTCATTATGGAGAGAAAAGTAAATAAAGTAACAAGTTGTGGTCAAAAGTAAAATGCTCTAGCTAGCATAGCATAGCAATGAATGAACTGTCGCGTAACTTGCGTTCGAAAGGTTGATGCCAAAATTGTGCAAGCGTGGTAGAAATGGTGTTACTTAAAAAAGTGAGCAAAGAAAGTTATGTTGCACGAAGAAGTGATATTAAAGTTGCTTCAGAAAAAGAAAGAATAATATTTAGTGCGAGGGGAAGAAGAAAGGAATCAGCTTGCAAATTAGACGAGTTTAATTTTGTTGTAATAAAACATACGTAGTAAGCAGTGACAGTGCCAGCAGAGTTGCCAGCGACGAGTTTGAGCTGCATATCGATCCTCCCAAATAAGTACTCTTTCTTGGATTGGAAGCCAGAGCCAGAGACTTTGTCCAGCGAAAGAGATAGAAGCTGACCACCACCGAATATCTTAGCACGGTGGTCACCCCATGTTAGATCAAAGTCTTGGTAGAAGTTAGCACCACATGTAGCCACCATGGAGCTAACCGCCACCAGTAGCAGAAGCGCATAAAACTCATTCCCAGTAGAAGCCATGTTGGAGAAAGAGGAGGAAGAGAGAGAGAGAGATGTAAATGTTGTGTTTTGAGTTGTGATGGAAGGAGGAGAGTATATATATGTGATAAAGAAGGGACAGGGTAGGGAATATGGACTGTGTTGCGTATGGTGGGAATGGGATGATGGGACGCGTGAGAATTGATTACTGGTGCCAGCTTTGCAAGCTTTGAAAGCTGGAAGCTTTTGTTTGAAAGTTGGATTATTAAATACGCTAGTATTTGTTTGTTTGAGTTATGTTATGAGTTGGGTGAAGAGCCAAATCATGATTGTTTTGTGTCCAAAGTGTGTGTGCATATATGCCTAGGTCCCATTTTAGTATGATTTGGAAAAGTAAAAATGAAATTAGCAGGAAAATCAGGCGGTGGATGCCAACTGGATGTGCCATCACGGAAGGAATAAAATGGGAATAAGAGCAACAACTAGTATTTTACTTTGTCCATGGGTCTTGTGAATCCTCTGAGATGATGCCATGTGGCAGGAGAAATGCTTGAGTCACACACCCTCAAATTTATCTGTTGCCAAATAACTAGTGTAATGAATTTAAAGCTCTGACACTATTCAGAAGTTCACGAGACCAACAATGGTATTGGGCATGCTTATCCCTTAACTCATACTTGTACTCTTTCACCTACATATCTTGAGGTTAGGTTTCAATTCTGTCTGTTGCAATATTGAGCACTGAGAACAACTTTGAATCTGAAGTAATTTATCTCGGTAACATTTATTTTTATATCCTTAATTAATTAATGGGAAGCTTTTGTAATGGTTTATATGAGCTATTTCCAGCTGTGCCTGACCAATGCTACAGTAGTGAAGACATTTTTCAGATAACTCCACCAAACATGGGATAAGATCACAGAAGGTAGCTCTCTGAAAGCATAGTATTGGAACCACAACTATCCATTACCGTACAGTGTCAGAGATTGTGGTAATGATCACAGACCAAATTATTGCTCCAAAAGAAATTGTATTGTTTCCATTAAAAATACAGTTATAAATAATTTCAAATAGTATAAGATAGCTTAATATGAACCTTTATTTATGGGAATCCAGCTAGCAATAGACAGAATCTTCGACCTTTCCTGCGAAATAACCTCTAAAATGATGCTACCTTACTTAAATGTCTTTTAATTACTATATAATGTAGCAGTTTGAGCATAATGGACCAGATTATAATGTGCAAACGGTTGTTGGGAAATTAAATTACCTCTTCCTTTTTTCCAGCATGCGTGTTTCTTAATTTGTTTGCTTGTTTTTATTTTAGTAAGAAAACAAGAATGTGAGTACAAAGCTCTTGCATATAATTGATGTTTTCGGCAATAATGTTTTGCTTTTCTTTTTAAATAAAGAAACTTTGGGGTTCGAGGAATGAGAATCAGTCTCTCTACATTGGATAAAGGCTATTATATTATTGAAGCAGTGGTCTTTTCGGGTGGCTTGAGATTGTGCATGAAACAATTGATTATACAATGAGATGATACTGTATAATTTAGTAGTTAGTGATATTGCTGGATGCAACTAAATTTGTTGATAATGATGAAGATGCAGATGATTGAGATTGCCACAAAAATAGATTCACCCAGCAATGAAAGCTATTTTACCACCTCTCACCAAAAGACGATTTATTGGCAATTGAAAACGAACACATCATAAAAATCTATGATTTCATCACTTGAGCAGTCATCACACACTCCTTTCTCAATCACTTAATAATAAGGTAAATCTATAATCCAACAAAGAAGATATAAGCTATTGTATATTCCACAGGATATAAGCTATTGATAGTAATGTATGAAATAGTATTGTGGAATTAAACATAACAAATGCACTATAATTGATAATAATACAATTTATTTTTGTAAGCAACATGTTATGATGGAAGAAGATTGATAGGTTTCAAATTAGCTCTAAAAACCATACTTTATACTTAGTATGTGTTTTATAATTCAGAAATAATCATGTAGAGTAGTAATTAGTCTATCTCTGTTCTACCATTTATTGTTCTAACTTTAGCAGTTACCATTTGAAAATTTGATCACACCAAATATTTTTCTTAAAATAATACTTAACTCATAGTACCATAAAATAGAAAATTTTTCCAATTCAGTTTTTAATGTCTTACAATATAAAACAAACCTGATATATAATTTAATCGGCACCCTTCTGTTCTAAAAAAAATCTCATTAATTTAAAGACTTGTTTAGAAAATTTTATAACTTTAAGACACCAATATTGTCCGATATAAAACATGTTAGTCACATATCAGCAATGTCACTTGTAAAAAATTTAATTCATATATCACATAAAACGTATTTTACTAATAGTGTACGAAAAGAATATTTTTTCTTAGTTTTACAATATATATATATATATATATATATATATATATATCATACTTTCTATTTGAAATTGGATTTTATCCCATTTTTTAAATTCATAAAAAAAATATGTTTTTAATATAATTTTAACAAATTTCAACTATTAAATGAACAACTGAATTTTAAATTGGCTAATGTAATAATTCTCAGACATTCCTAAATCTTACTGTTTTAAGCTTTTAAGAGATGATTTTAAAATACTTATGAAACTTAAGTTACTTTCACAAGTTGAAGTAATATGTTTCACACATTTGAGGTATATGGGAAATTTATTGTTGAGGTGTTTTGAGCTTTTGACTTTTAACTTATTCTTCATACCTTTAACACTTTGTTATGTGTATATATAGGATGAAATAAAAAAATAGAAATAATAGAATTATGAATAATTTAATGTAAACAATTATATTGTTTATATTAATGGATTTGTAGAGAATAGAAGAAAATAAAAAATTTATTTGTTTAAATAAATAGAGAAGAGAGGAGGAAAAAGCTGACACTTTAATAAATAAATAAATATTCTTTCAAGACATAGATTGTGACTAATTCTTAATCTTTTGGAATCACCAACTTTGAAACAACCACATATTTAGCCTTCTTTACAAGGACCGTGAGATGGGTGTTATCGGTGGGCTTTGCTCTTGAGAAAAAATGTGAAGATCAACATAATTTAATATTATTTGTTTTTACTAAATTCTCCTATTCAAAGACAGTTATTGTAAGTAGTGTATTCTGATTTGTTTCAGTAATAAATTTTGATAGTAGAAATTTAGAGGATTATGATAGAGTATTAAATTAGTTTTTAAGACCATAAATAAATTTGATTAACTAATTATTTTTATAAAAATATAGTTTTAGGTGGGAGAATATGACAAGAATCAATAATTTAGAATGATTAGGGTTGAAGAGGGTGATGAGTGTTAATGAATGGGCATAGCAGCCACAGTGTGCGCCGAAAACCTAACTGAACCCTCGCACCCGCGACAACGTATCTATCACGATTCAAGTGGGTCCGCGGCAAAATTATTTAAAATTTCTATTACGAAATAATATTCAAATTCAAATTCAATTTATTATAAAATAATATTAAAATTCAATTTCATAGGCTTTGGAGAATTAAAATGGAGAAGATTGTTTATTTTTGCTTTCAACAGAACGGAATAATGAAATTTTAAACCACATTTGTCAGCAGTCAACTTAGAATATTTAATTTGATAAATAATCAGTTTAATAATTTTTAATGATATATTATTATAATATAAATGTTTTAAATAATTTTATATTAAATATATAAGTAAAGTAAATTGTTTCAAACTTTTAAAATATGATTCTAGAGGAATTTATCTTAAAATAACCAAAACTTATTCTCATAACTTCTAACTCTATGTACAAGACAACTTTTAGTTTTATAAATTTCCATAGAACTTAATGATTGAATTACTTTGACTATTCATGAAAATTCTACTTATTCTTATTGTATGATGATTTAGCTATATTACACTATTGTTTATTTTGGTATATATATAAACAGAACGACTCAAAAAGAGAATTAAAATAAGATAGTTTGCTAGCATAATGTATTAAATAATTATAAAATTAAGTAAATTTTATACCAAAGCGGTATATTTCACGGTTTATATTTCAAACAAAATATTTTTATATATAGAATATTATGTTGGGCAATTTATCATTAATTATAATAAGAAATATTGTCATTATATAATTGTTAGAAAATATAACAGTTTTAAGGGTTACTTTGGAATACAGAGTGAATTTTTTTTGTCCAGAACTAGAATTTTAATTTCAATTATGCTAAAAATGACTTGAAACATTTAATTAAAAATATTTATAAGTAATAATATTGTGAAAATAATATTATACCCAAATTTTTAAAAATAAAGCAAAAATTACACACATGATAAATAAATCTCATCTATTTTCTTCTAATTATAATTGATTTTTGATTGGAATTTTTTTTATAAAATTTAGATAAATGTATAGTAATGATTATATGAGAATTATTGTTATAGACCACAATTCAAATGTAAGGTAACCATATATAACCTTATACATTTATTTTGAAGTGTAAAAAAAAGTTAAGTTTTCTCTTATTCCTTTTTTTTTTTCTTCTTAAGCTGTTACATGAACCTAAGTTGTTATTATTCTCCTTTTCATATCTAATCTATATGTTATGTGATACATTGTTTAAAACTTTAACAGTTTTATGAATGACAATTCTAAAATCATTATTAAAATATATTTTTATTTATAGTTAAAAAGTGTCTTTTCCAATAATTATGTATATTAAAAAATAGTATATCCTATATTTTAATCTTTACTTTACATATTTTTATCTGTCTATAAATAAATAAATACGGTTCACCTAGTAATTTACTTCTTCAATCCATTGTTCATTAATTCAGTGTCCACTTTTAAAGCAGTTAATGATAATAATGTAAAACAAGTGAATAGGTGTAATACTAGATGGTAGTAGGAGCAGTAACTATTAATATATTTAACTTTTTTAAGCTTATATATCCTTTATGGAAATGTAAAAAAATGAAAACCATTTAAAGTAGTTAGATGCAAATAATAAATTTATGTATTGATTTGATTACAAGACAATACGCTATATAAAAGTAACACCGTACAAAAATTGGTAATGATAATAAGCATTTTAATATAATATTTCCTGAAAATATATTTAAAAATACGTGTTAATAATAATAATGATAATTAAAAAAAGAGCATTGGAGTAACAGTAACAGATTCGATAATAGTGATTTCATCTGAAGACACAGAATAAAAAAATAAACTAAAACAACATATCATTGACGATAAAAAAATATATTATAAAAAGATTAGATACGAACTTTAGGTAGACAACAAACTAATTATTCTATTAATATATAAATTATAAGTGACATTATAAATCCTATTAACAAATTGTTTCTCAATAGTAACATAAATATAGTGGAAGTTGAATACATATTTTTTGTTGGTTGTGTTTTATTTTTGCTGCTTAAGATTTGTTCTGTTTTAAAAAACAATTTCACTCCATTTGTCTTTCTTTATCTCCATTCTTTAATCAAAGCATGGTAAAAAAAATTGGGAAAATATAATATTTTAAAATTAAATAAGATTTATGTTACAAAATATATTGTTGCTGATTAAAAAAATGTTACAAAATATATATAATTACTTTTTAAATAAATTAATATGATAAGAAAATTAAGCATCCATTCATAAAACTAAATTAATGATGGATAAACTTTTACATTAATGATATAAAAAATATTAGAAAATAAAAAAATTCATCTGGTGCATCCACTTGACTTTACCCAGTTTGTTCATTTCTTATTACACGCCACACCATCATCGATAATCAAGATGAAAGTCCAGGTAATTAGACTAATATCTCTTCCTCTCCTGTGAATGCGGAAACCTTCATGTTTATAACTAAGAAGATATAGAGCAGTTGTAGTCTCAATATTATATGGAGCCATTCTATTGAGCTCTTAAGCGGATTTAAATAGGAAACCTATGAGATCATAATCTTACTATTCATTACTTACATTTTAGTTTTAGGAGGTTTGATTTACATATGCTCCTAATTAATATATTCATACAATTTGAATAGTCATCTTCCAATTTGACACTATTGTGTATTGATACCATAAATCATTAAAAAACTATTTAATAAATTAATATACCTCAGCTTCTTGCTGTCTCCTAAATTTATTTTTTCATTGTGTTTTGTGATTTTAGCGAGCTCAATGATGAGACCTCCTTTCTCAATCACCTAATTATAGCATTAACCTAAAATGAAAATCAAAGAAGATATAAGTCATTGATAACAATGCATGAAATTAATATTGTGGAATTAAACATCATATGCACCATAACTACAATTTAATTCTGTACAAATAGCATGTTATGATGGAGGAAGAATGACACGTTTCAAATTAGGTAAAAAAAACCATACTTTATTATATTTAGTATATCATTAATGTCCTGTAGGTAGAATTTTGTGTTTGGATAATTAAGAAATAATCCTGTAGAGTAGTAATGAGTCTATATCTGTTGTACCATCTTTTTCTTTCCTCTTATTTTTAGTTATTCTAACTTTAGCAGTTACCATTGTTGTATTTTTTATTAAAACAATACTTAACTCATAATACCATAAAATACTCTTATTTTTAGTTCTAACTTTAGCAGTTACCATTGTTGTATTTTTTATTAAAATAATACTTAACTCATAATACCATAAAATACAAAATTTTTCCAATTGAGGTTACCTGATATATAATTTAATTGGCACCATTTGTTCTAAAAAAAATCTCATTAATTTAAAGACTTGTTTAGAAAATTCTATAACTATTTTGAGATTGTTTTCTATTGAAACATTGACCAACCTCTACTTTTGATATAAAACTATTCTTCTAAATTAAAATTAATTATATATGATATTATTTTTTTTATCAATAATATGATATTATAAAAAAATATGTTGTTATATATCAGGAATGTCACCATAAAAAGTATTTTACTACTCAATTAAAAATTAATGGTGTACTAAAATTCTTAGTTGTACAAACAAAAATTATGTCGTAATTTCTATATGAAATTATATTTTATCTAATTTTAAAATTTATAAAAAAAAACTGTTTTTGAATATTATTTTAACAAATCTCAACTATTAACCGAACAGCTGAATGGTAAATATTTTTTTAATCTCATAAGGAACTTAAATTGGCTAATGTGTTAATTCTCAAAATTCCCTAAATCTTACTGTTGATAAGCTTACAAGATGATTTTAAAATATTTATGAAACTTGAGTTACTTTCACAAATTTAACTAATATGTTTCATGTATATGAAAAATTTACTGTTGAGGGGTTTTGAGTTTTTGGCTTTAACTTACTCTTCCTACCTTTAACACTTTATTATGTGTATATAAGATGAAATAAAAAAAAAAGAAATAGTAGAGTTATGAATAATTTAATGTAAATAATTATATTGTTTATATTAATGAATTTGTATAGAATAGAAGAAAATAAAAAAGTTATTTGTTTGGATAAATAAAGAAGAGAGGAAGAAAAAACCGACAGTTTACTTAAAAAACAAATTTATTCTTATAATAACACACAAAAATAGAGGAGGAGAATGTGAATAAACTTCTTTACCTATGATATGGTCACATAATTTATTGTTTTTGAAAAAGAGATGCCTAAAAGCTCTTAGGTCATGAGAATGATAATGTTGAAAAGTTGGTGAGCAAAGAAAATGAGTCTTAGCCCCCTTTGAACAAATCCATGCACATCTTTGCCATGACCATCATAGGAAACTCCTTCACTTCAATTTGTCTTTCATTGATTATGACTATAGATTTAATAGAGTTTTTTTAGATTAATAATTCTTAACTTCATTTCTATCTTGTGTTGCTATATTTTGCCATTCTTCTCATCTTACTAAAATAAATTCATTATCTACATAAATAACATACATATTCTCTTAATCTACTTTTTCGTTCACAACTACATAGTTGATAGCTATAAAATGACCTAATTAATTCTAAATTGATGAATGCTTTTTTTCAACAGAAAATTCAAATTTATAATATTTTTTAAATAAAGCATTCAAATTACCACTAAAAAAGTATTTTAATATTAAACAATATTTAATAATTAAAAAATATTATTTAGCAATTTTTTTTGAGACTATTTTCTTATTATGTCAACTAATATTAGTTGATGTTACCTTTTGTTGATTTATGATTACTTTTTTAATGTTTTTTCGTCTGACTTTATTATATTAGTAGGTTAAAAAAAAAAAAAAAACCTTAGTCATTATTGACCAAAACTATCACAGTCCAAACAAGAAAAATCATCACCAACTTTAATTAGAAAATAGCATGGATGAGATTAACTTAAAATTAATACTAAGATAAACTCACATACACTCGAGGTGTTTTTTCTTTTAAATTTTAGACTAGTATCTCTTCGTATCTCATCCTTTCCGTGCATGCAGAGTCATTCTTTTATTGGGTTTTTTTGGATTTAGAGACTTTCTTGTTTCTTTGGTTGATGGTATTTCTCTTTTCTTGGTTTCTTTTTAACCTATCCGAAGAAGATTTTAGGGTGCCTTTTGTTAGAATATTATTGTTATGGAATCAAATCAAATTAATAGAATATCAAAGATAATTAAGAGAATATCAGAGAATCAAAGAAACAAATCAGTAAAATATCAAAGATAATAAAGGGAGTTTAAATGTATTTATTTAGAATAATTTACATATTTAGTTTCCTAGAATTTTATATTAAGTGAGCTATTGTAAACAAAGAGATACACACTCAATAAAAAAAATTTCTTCCATGTTATCATATCCTTGTCCAACCTTTCTTAACCCTTGATAGCGGTGTTAGATCCTGGAAACTTAAAAACAAACATCATTGTTTAATTACCCCTCACAGCCGAAAAACACCAAAAAACTAAAAATGTCATTTTCAGATGATGAAATTGGAAATAACATGAATCAAAATCAGAATAACTCCTCAACCATTACTGATGAGCTAACTTTGCAAATTGCAAATATGCTTCGTAATGGCCTAGGGATTCAGCAAACACAATCCAATCTTGACAATTTGTCAATTGGTTTCAAATTAAATGGAGACAATTATCCATTGTGGGTAACACTCACGAAGAAAGCTATTGGTGGCAGAGGAAAGAAGAGTCATCTGACAGGTATACCTCCGGTACCAGAAGAGATAGAACCAGCATATGAAAAATGGGAACGGGCAGACCAAACTGTCTTCACCTGGATAATTCAGAATATTGAGATTAGTTTGATAAATAATGTTTCCCAGTTCCCAACCACCAAGGCTTTATGGAAATGATTGACTACTATCTATGGAAGCGACACAGACCCGATGCAAATCTACGATTTACACCAAAAAGCAAACACACTGAAACAGGGAAAGGATACCTTAGAGGATTTTTGGAACAAATTACAAGCTATATGGATGGCGATTGACAAAAAGCAACCGAACCCTATGAAATGCTTAGATGATATTGCAACCTTCAACAAAATCAAACAAGAACATAGACTATATCAGTTCCTGATAGATGAAAAATTTGAAATAATCAGAAGGGATCTTTTGATGCAAGAGAAGACCCCTTCAGTAGAGTCTGCCTATGCTGCTGTCCAAAGGGAGACGACCCGACTCCAAATTCTAAAGCCTACCACCAGTAGCGAAGAAAACACATCACTAGAGGAGGTCGGAATGGGCTTAACTGCAAGAAATAGACCACCAGAACAAGGACAGGGATGGAGTTGCCCAGAAACTGCCGGACGACGTCCATCACAATGAGACAAGGAAGACAAAAGCCACTCCATTGTACTCATTGCGAAATGAAGAAACACACCAATGAGACTTGCTTCAAAATCGTGAGTTATCCCGAATGGTGGGAAGATTTTAAACAAAAAAATCGCAAGACTGCTACCGTCGTGGGCATCCCGCAAACCACTAGTAACTGTAATGGTGACACCAGAAAAGAGGAAGAAGCAAAATTGCAAATCGTTTATGGAAGAGTCACTCATGGAGGTAAAAGAAAAGAGGAGGATACCAGCCCAAGAAAATCTGATCAGTGGTTTTTTTATTGTGGGGCGACTGACACCATGACCCATGATCCTCATGATTTTAACAATCTCTCCACACCTGTTAAAACTCATATTGAGATAGCCAATGGAGAATTAGTTGCGGTCCAAGAGGAGGGCTCAATTATTTTTTCAAAAAAGTTAAATTAGAAAATTGTCTTTATGTTCCTGCACTATCATCAAAATTACTTTCTATAAGCCAAATTACAAATGAGTTGAATTGTGTGGTTCTCATGTTTCCTACTTTTTGCCTTTTACAGGACATTCTTACGAAGGAAATCATTAGGCGTGGTACTGAAAGTGGAGGTCTTTACTACGTTGATGAGGTTGCTCACAAGGGACATGCCATGCTTGCTCACAAAACGGTTACAAGACAACTCTGGTTATGACATAGACGTTTGGGTCATCCTTCATTTGAATACCTTAAGATTTTTTTTCCTAGTTTATTTACTAGTAACACTGAGCCCATCAAATATGAAACTTATATACGGGCAAAGAATCATAGAGTTACTTTTCCTCACAACAATAATAGAGTTAATTCTGCTTTTTCATTAGTACGTGTGGGTCCAGCTCCTAATTCTCATAATAATCAATTTCAGTATTTTTTGTTATTTGTGGACGATTTCTCTCGTATGACATGTGTATATTTTCTTAAACACAAATCTGAAGTACCCGATAAATTTTATGCATTCTATCAAATGATTCACACTCAGTTTGGCAACAAAATCCAAGTACTTAGGTCAGATAATGGTGGAGAATTTGTTAACAAATCAATGTAAGAGTTTTTAAGAGAAAATGGTTTAATTCATCAAACTTCCTATCCAAACACACCCCAACAGAATGGTGTAGCAGAACGGAAAACTCGTAAGCTACTAGAGATGACTCGGGCCATGATTTTTTATGCACAAGTTCCAACACGATTTTGGCCCGAAGATGTTGCTACCTCGGCCTATCTTTTGAACAGGTTACCCTCCCAGACCCTTCACCACAAAACACCCCTACAGATCCTAGCTACTCAGACTAATATCCCTCCTGTCCAAATGTTACCATCATGAGTTTTTGGGTGTTCTGTGTTCGTTCATATTCCCAAAGCTAATGGAACCAAATTTGATCTATATGCTGAGAAATGTGTCTTTGTTGGATATGTTACACATCAAAAGGGTATAATCACTCACCGTGTATATGTGACTATGGATTGTGATTTTTTAGAATCAAAATATTTTTTTAGTAGCCAACTTGATGTTTAGGGGTAGAAAACTAGTGAACCACCAAGTTGGTTAAGTAACCTTAGTTGCCAATAAACTGTTTCAAAAGAGCAAGTAGATGGAGCCAACGAGCATGTCTATGTCAACGAAGGGGGGACCAACACAACCAATGAAGATCCTTCTGAGAATGTCCAACAAGAGGTAAATGATCTTCACTCTACTGAGTTGTCTCCTGTTATGAATGAAGTCACTAATAATGACAGGTTAGCACCAGAATCACAGCCTTTCATACTTCGTACTGAGCTGTCTCCTGTCATGAATGAAGTCACTAAAAGTGATAGGTTAGCACCAGAACCAGAGCCTTTCACGCTTCCGCCTATGAATGAAGTCACTAACAGTGAGAGGTTAGCACCAGAACCAGAGCCTTTCACACTTCTGCCATGAAGAAACAAAGAGGTACCACCTGATCGATATTCTCCAGAACATATTTCTCAGAATTCCAAGTATCCTATGAAGATAACCAGAGAATGAGTAACAGACATTGCAAGAACTTTTCTTATTTCCAAAACAGTTCATGAAGCCAGTAAAAAGGGCGAATGACAAGAAGCTATGAAAACAAAGAATCTTGTACAACATGACAAAACCAAGCACGTTGAAGTTGACAGACACTCCATCAAGGAGAAGATTGAGGATAGCAGTATTGAGCTTACGTTTGTAAAGTTAGAAGACCATTTGACAGACATTTTCACCAAAATTGTTACAGACAAAACATTTATCCGTTTCCTCAGCAAGCTAAGCATTAGTGATCCCACTGCTCACCTTGAGGGGGAGTGTTAGAATATTATTATTATGAAAACAAATCAAATCAATAGAATATCAGAGATAATCAAAAGAATATCAGAGAATATCGGTAAGAATATCAAAGAGATAATCAAGAAAGTATTAAATAAACAAATCAGTAGAATATCAAAGATAAGTATCAGAGAATATCAGTAGAATAATTTTCATATTTAGTTTTCTAGAATTTTATATTAAGTGAGTTATAGTAAATAAAGAGATACACATTCAATAAAAAAAAAATCTTCTTCCATGTTATCATATTTTTTGTTTTTTGATAGTTATCATATTTTTGTCTAACCTTTCTTAACCCTGGATACCATCGCAAGACTTTCTTGAAATCAGGATACGAGGGGTGATCATGTAGTTCATGCATGTCACAAACTTAGACCACCTATTCGACACTCGAGTTCCAAACAAAGGCTTGTTCAAAACTGTGTAGGTTCCAACCCTCAGATGATGAACAACTTTCTGATAACGATCCGCACTCACAAGATAATGAGTCTCCTAGTTTTTAAAGATTACGTTATACTATGTTTCAGATGTTACTATTTTCAAGACTGAGAGAGTTCTCCATTTCTGTCTTGATTGATGTCTTGAAGTTATTAGTGCATTACAACTAAAAGCCACCTTGAGTTGAGGTGAATCTGATGATGATCGTGAAATTTTACAACCGATTAGTTTACCAACCACTGAAAACTGGTGGAATAAACTTGGACAATAATGAATGCGCAGATAGAAGTACAGTATCAGGTGCTCAACAAGAAAATGAAATAAGTAGAAGTTTCACAGGAAACAATACACTTGTATGGACGATGATGTCAATTGTGGAAGTTTGGAAGGAAAGCAGGACTCTGTTTCAGGTATATAAATTCATTGTTTTACAGTATAATACAGAAAACTTATCTATTAATAAATTATAACTTCAAACACACTTCTTTTAGGAGGTTTGGTTTACATTTTTATGCTCCTAATATATCATGCAATTTGATTAGGTTCACCTCTGAAGGGACTGAACCAACAGCATCCTAGTTCTACCTCTTCACATGCTGATGGGTTTCCCACATTATCTCCACTTCAAGATACTAATGAGTCTCAAGGGAGAATGGGATTGAAGAAACAATTGCGGAGATAACATACTGCAGTATCAGTTCATTGAGTGTAGAAGGTGCTTATAACAGCAATGAGCCTGAGTCATAAAGAGGAGAAGGTGGAAACGGTTCCAATTTTCCTACTGATCCAACTCAGAAAATAACAAAATGACAAGAAAATTCCATTGGACATCGTATATATGTTGCTGCTTTGGTGTAGATTGGTAGCTATGTTGGTCTCCACTTTGCCTCTGATTTTTGACATTGACCTATTGTTTGTGCTTATGAATTGTTCATTAGCCAGTCTGTTTGAGATTTTGTCTATTTTGAGGATCTTCGGTTATTCCTTTAAGTGTGAATCTTATGTTCCATTTTTAACAATTTAGTAACCAAGTATCCATTCCATGTCATGCTACTCATTAAGACTTTCTTACATTTCAAGGAAAATGGGATTATACTTCAAATACTACTAATTTACCCACCATGTTCATTTTAAAAGAACTAAATATATATAAATTATAATATTAAAAAATACCACTGGCTTGCACATCACTTTTTTAATAGCCCAACGATAAATAAATCACAATATTTAATAAATTGCGCAAATTACAAGCTTTAATTATGAGTAATAGACTTAAAATCACTGGTAATCAAATTAACTTAATAAATTTATCACTTATTTATTTTAACAAAATGTCTTTTTTATTTAATATAGTTTTAACAAAAAAATTTAGGTGTTGGGATTTATTAGTAGTACATAAAGAATAAGTTAACAAATCGTTAAATTACTATATATATATATTATATAATTTAGTGTTTTTAATCTTGTTATAGATGCAAAGAATAATTTATTTATTCCAATAAACTTTTCTTATCACTTTTACTTTAAATATGGTTTTTCTTTCTCATTTTAATCGCGTCATAATTTTGATGACTCGGTTTTCTAGTAAGAAGACATTTGTTTTAGTTATATATAATTTTATTGTTCTTTAATAATATTTTATATTTTAAAGTATTAATATTTTTAGTCTTAATATTTTAAATTAGAGATGTGAAGAAAGGGTTTAGTTATTGACAGGTAGGGGGATTGGGTTGAAAATTGAAATGAAGAAAGAAAAATGGTGAATGTTGTGACTCACGGTCAGAATCAGTGTGTGTTGGTGTGGAAGTTGAATCCCAATAGCAGAGGGAGCAAGAGCAGTAGCAGCAACGTCTTCCCAAAACCCTTTGCCACATTCCCATCCCTCACCACTCAAATTTGCCACGCCTCTGTCCACCCATTACCTTCATTCGGTGACACAGTTTCAGACTCAAAGCACAGAACCCTTCTGGTTGAGACTTACCATCACCATGACAGCCTCAGAGCCCTACTTGCAAAGCTTGAGAGGGAGGACTCGAGCCCAATCCACATACTCGCCCAAGATGGAGATTGGTCCAAAGATCATTTTTGGGCTGCTGTCAGGTTCCTTAAAAATGCCTCAAGGTTCGCGGAAATCCTTCAGGTAGGGACCCTTATGCCAATGTTTAAGTTTTGCTGACAAATTTGATAACTTTGCCTAAAAGGGTCTTAATTGCTCCGGGGGTAGAATTTATTGTTGCTTTTGTTCCAAATAAACCATCAATTTCATTGTAAAGTATCAGTCTTTCTCTTGATGGCTTTTGAAGTGAAAGAAAAATCAACTACGTAAATAATCCCCAAGTTTTAGGAATTATGCTAAATAGTCTTCAAAGTATTGGAAAACCCTTCATGGGTCCTGAACGATAGTAAAATATGTTAACAAAAGGACAAAACTGGTAGATATTGAATACTTATTTATATAGCTTTGGTACTTGGGGAATTACTTAGAAGAGTAACACTTGGGGACCAAATTTATGGTTTATTCCATCCGAATCTGTTTTATGACGCTTTATTTAGTGTCATTTCTTCCTTTGTGAATTTCGAGTCCTTACTTTCTTAGCACGTTGCATTAATAGGTGTTTGATATGTGGAAGAACATTGAGAAATCGCGGATTAGTGAGTTCAACTATAACAAGATAATAGGCCTGTTATGTGAAGATGAAATGATGGAAGATGCATTATCTGCATTTCAAGAGATGAAAGTTCAAGGTATAAAACCTTCTTTGGACACTTACAATCCAATAATTCATGGATTATCCAGAGCTGGTAATTTCAGTGATGCTTTGCGGTTTTTTGATGAGATGAAAGAATCTGGCTTAGAGCCAGATTCTGAAACCTATGATGGTTTGATTGGAGCCTATGGGAAATTTCAAATGTATGATGAGATGGGTGAGTGTGTGAAAAAGATGGAGTTGGATGGATGTTCTCCTGATCACATCACTTATAATATACTTATCCAGGAGTATGCTCGAGGTGGGCTACTCCAGAGAATGGAAAAGCTATACCAGAGAATGCTTTCAAAGAGAATGAAATTGCAATCTTCTACTTTTGTTGCAATGCTAAAGGCTTACACCACATTTGGGATTGTTGAAAAGATGGAAAAGTTTTACAGAAAAGTCTTGAATTCAAGAACATTTCTAGAGGATGATTTCGTAAGAAAAATGGCTGAAGTTTATATCAAGAACTACATGTTTTCTCGACTAGAAGACCTGGCACTAGATTTATGTTCAGCATTTGGTGAGAGTGACCTTGTCTGGTGTCTCCGTCTCCTTTCTTATGCATGTCTTTTGAGTAAAAAAGGTATGGATATAGTGGTTAGAGAAATGCGAGATGCCAAGATTAATTGGAATGTTGGTGTTGCAAATATTATCATGTTGGCTTATGTGAAGATGAAAGATTTCAGGCATTTGAGAATTTTACTGTCTCAACTGCCAATCTATAGGGTGCGGCCTGATATCGTGACTATTGGAATTGTATTGGATGCCAGTAGAATTGGTTTTGATGGGAGAGGAGCTTTAGAATCATGGAAAAGAATGGGGTATCTGGACAGAGTAGTAGAATTGAAAACAGATTCTCTGGTCCTTACTGCATTTGGGAAAGGTCATTTTCTTAAGAGCTGTGAAGAAGTGTACTCTTCCCTTCACCCTGAGGACAGACAAAGGAAAAAATGGACTTACAATGATCTCATAAAACATACTGGTAGCATGACTGTATGGAACCAAGATAAGTAGTTATGTCATCTTTGATTTAATGAAGGAAAAAAAATATGGACAAAATTGTGAGGTCTCACTTTCCCTTGCTAAATTGGGATGTTGAAAAAAATTATTAAAATGCTGCTTCTGCTTCTTCTTTTTCTAAATGTAACTTAATGCACTTGCACTGTCAATATAAAATGTTTTTACATAAGCATTTAATAAGATTTGGCTATTACTAACTTTGTAACTTTGAGTTGTTATTGTCTATCTCATTTACATTACACTTGATATTACTATTATCATGTATTCCATTTAATTATGTGAGTGAGATCCAAATATCTCTCCATGGTGGTGCTATACTCTGAACTAGCTAGTCTAGATGACCTGTTGATATGCCTTCTAGTCTTCTAACATTTCCAAGGTTCTGAAAGAAGTACGTTTAGTCTAATATGCCTAAATATTACTTACCACCTTATAACACGTATACTAATTTTTTTCATCACATTAGTCTCTCTTATCACTTTCATAGTTATATAAATTTTTTATAATTTTATATAAAAATAATTTCTCTTGGAGAGTAAAGGATGGCTTGCTCTACTGTTTATATTTTTAGAAAGGACACTCCATGTCTTGGAATATCATGTGATTATTATATAAATACCATATTTTATTATGCAAATGTTTTTACTAGTTTTTATCTTTTGCTTTGATTTTTTATGCTTTTAATTTAGATTTTAATTGCGTAGAACGCTTATCTTTTTATGCATGCTATGATTGGGGATATTTATTCTTAATAGTCGTATAATTATAAGTTGTTAATTATTTTTATTTTTAAGTTTATTTTAAAACGTTTTTTATTTACTAATAATATAAAATGCATAAACATTCATAATATATGAAAATTCAAGTTGTTTGATGTCTACAAAGTGCTATACCTTTCGGGTGATCAATGGCTGGTGGCATGTAGACTTTAATTATAGGTGTACATTGTTAGGTTTTTTAATAGAAATAGTGTAATTTTATCCAAAAGTTATCGAAATCGACAAATTTAAAAAAAAAATTAACCGTATGGATAAGTCGTGAAGAATTCATCCATGCATGACACGACTTTGAAGTTGTATTAATACGACACATTTTAGTACTTCAAAGTGAAATTGTATTAATACGATACATTTTAGTACTTCAAAGTGAAGTTGTATAATTGTGACCTACTCTTTTATTATTACACGAGAGTTGCTTAACGATTTTAGTATAATAGAAATTGTTTATTATTTCATGAGAGTTGTGTAAGGAGTGCACGATTTTAGTATAATAGAAATCGTGTCACTTATGTATAACTTCAATTCAAATAAAAAAAAAAACTAACCTAGGTTAAGAGTAATTAAAATCGTGTGATCAAACGTGACTTCTCTTACTAAAATTGTGTAATATTAGTATGACTTTATTTTAGCTTTTTACGATATAAAGTTGTACCATGTTGACACAGTTATCGAAATGGGTAAATTTTGTAACATTTGTAAATTTCAATAATTTTTGGGTAAAATTATACCATCTCCGTTGAAAGCCTACATAATTCTGATTTTCCCCATTGCCTGACCTACTTCTATATTGTTTGGTTTTCACTTAGATAATCCAGGATCATATGACACATAATCAACATTATTTGAGTTATATATTCACATGTTTTGGTTCATAATAAATAAGTGATTTTAAGTTTTGAATTAATTTTGATTAGTTTTGTATTGATAAAAAATATATTAAGACTTATTATAACTAAATATAATCTATACTATTTCAAAATCAATTTTATTTAAAAATTAATTGTCTACGTTCAGAAACATTCTTTTAGTTCGTGAACGAATTCCAGACATATTTGTCATTTTTGTTAGTCGCCAAATTCAAGTGCCCATGGATTAGATGAAACACTGAAGCTACCTACAACCATCATCATCTGCAGACAAGGAACTGTAAAACATCTCTATTTCTTCTGAGAGCTTTTTACTGCCCGTATGAAATCCCCAGGAAAAGGTATCTATGTACGCCTCTGATGTCATTAAATCAATGAGAAACTCACAAATGTCTCCCGTATCATACGATGCGGTGAGGACCTTCTTTATCGCCTCATTTGGGAGACCCTCTTCAGCATTGTTAGTGTAAATGCGCTTTCTGCATTCCTGTAAATATCAGAATGGCATAACTGCGGGGTATATACAATTAAAATAACCATAAGTTTTTCACATTCTAACTTCTATACCCATTTTAAACTTTATTTCTTTCTCTGTTTCCATCCTATCTCTCTTCTCTTCCCTACGAAAGTATACACATTCCAGGGAGTGTAAAAAAAAACTTTTTTAACATTATTCTTTTGCTGAATCGCCTTATAAAATATATACGCATGAAAGAATTGTATGTGCTTTACAATACAAGGAAAAACTGGTATGTATGGTTCAAACACGGATAAAGCATAAAGTAACTGTGGGCCTAATAGAATACAAGGAAGGAGTTACCTGGAGAATTTGATTTATAGTTGCAATGTGCTCTGTACTTAAGAAGTTAGATTTCAGCAGTTCTCGAAATAAAACCAAAATCTCCAAACTCAAGTTACTTGCAGTAAGGTTATCCAGTATGCCAGATATACTTGAACTATCAAACACAGATCTCATCCACTGAGGGATTTTACGCAGTTTCAGCACAGCTATAGCTATGAGTACTTGAGGACTTTGTTTGTTCATGAATGACTGTGATGCTAAAGCAGGAGCTGCAAAAGATACTGTCATCTCCTCAATAATCAATCTACACCAGCTACTCCCTTCTAAGAGTATTGTTTCGTTTGTCAGATTTTCCCATCCCAGAATCATTGACAGGCAGAGGCAACAATTTGTAGCCACTCTCAGATCATTATAGAAAACCAGCCCTTCCAATATGCTCCTTATGGACATTAAGTACCCAACAGTACATCTCAACTCTTCATGATTACTGTTTATTTGATCTGATATTCTGTTAAATAACTCTAACAGACTATAAGAAGCAGCAATCTTGATTACAGGAGAACCAAAATGCAGAAGTCTGCACAAGTCATGGCAACGGATGCCAGTGAAGGATAGTGGCTCCGATGGTTTCATTGAAACAAGGAAGCTTTGCCAATCCACAAACCCTGGTAGGATAGCATGCAAGCTAGAATCGAAGATTTAGGATTTAAAACTCATTGTTTTAAATATTTAGAAAAGACCATTAAGGGGTGTAAAATATATTTTCTGACATTAATATGGTACAATTAATTTGCCAGAAAGTGAACAGGATAAAATATACTTTTTCATTTTATTACTGATGTGAACCGGCTTACCTTTTAACGGCGAAGTAATGAAGCAAAAGCACAAATATTAGAGTTTCTCCGGTGCTTGTTCCCTCGTCGTGGTCTACCAAAGCAGGTCCCTTCGTAGAAGCAGCAGGGACTACGGTGTTGACCATTGAGATTATAGAAGTATTAAAAAGAACAGCCTTTGAAGTCTCTTCAAGTGTTTTCTTGGTGGAAAGATGCAAAATTAAGGAAAGAATGCCAATAACGAATAGACTTTCGTCACTTAAGATAACCTTTTCGGATGGAATTGAATACTCCATCATCTGCAGATGTGGTAACGTGGTGTGAGAACAATCATTAACTAAATCATTGTGTTTTCTAGTACTTTAGGGATAGTTGGTCGGTTATAGAATTTTTGTAATGTCAGATCACAGTATCCACCTCATCTGTAACAATGGTTCTGCTGTAATCTACTTCCGTTTGGCCCTTGTACTTAGAATGAATCTATTTATTTTTTATATTACATTAAAATCAAATCACACAAACTTAATGTTTGATTCGAATGATATTTTAACCAAAAATTAAATCAAACGACACTGCTAGCACCTCTCAACAGAAGTAAGGTGGAACGTTAGAAAATTCAGGGACTATCTCAAAAGCTAGAGTAAATTGGCAGGACAAAGAATAGAGGTCAGTAGACAACGAAGAGGAAAATGAGACCTAAAAATGGCTCTAACCAGATAAAAAATAGAGGTCAGTAGGCCACTCTATGAGGAAGATAGGACCTAAAATGGGAGTTTCTATTTTCTAATATGATAATGATTGAATTTATATGGGAGCGATATGAATAAATAGAAGTTCAGCCACTCACACCTTCATAGTTACCGCAACCCAACTTTGATCAGCAGACAGTGTTTCAGGATGCACTGAACTCAAAGTGTTAAAAACCAAAATCAAGATGGACATGTAAGTTGTTGTCGGCAAGGAATTACTCAAATAAAACCAACTCCTGATTGTTGTCGCCATTCCATGCAAAAATAATTGCTCAGAAGCAGTTGGGTAGACATGGACCATAGTTGCCATGACATTGAGAACACATACTAGGTCACATTCATGCCTTTCTTCCTCCAAGAGCTGTGCTAATAGGCACACGAAAATTCTAGCTCCGTAGTTATCCTCAGTTGATACTAACTCTGCTAGTGTCTGGACGTTAATAGTTTGATTATTGTTTCCGATAATTATGTCAGTCTCTTCTAAGTTATAGCTTCTGCAAAATTTCAAAATCTGATGGCATAATGAGTTTATTATGGTATCTTGTTGAAACAGCCACTTCAGTGATACTGTGTGAATTCTTGTTGAAAGTAAGTCCCATTCATCATTGTTTATGAGCTGGAATATTATCTCCTCCGCTTCTCCACTGTAGTGAATTTGGTAGTTCGTATTGTCAAGACCCCTTAATAAACTGTAAAGATTCACCAGTCGTGTCACGGTCATATTATCGGTGGTCCGATAATGAAAATCGCTCCTATTGAGAAGAATATATTGTTCAAGTGAAGCTAAAATCAACTTCTCATCTGCAAGTCTGGTAATTAAAGTCAGAAAACTGTTAGGGAAAATAGTTGTCGATGGATTGCTAATCAGGGGAATAGGAGTACGAATTTTGGCCATGTAAGTACCTTTCATCATATAGCGAACTGGTGTACAAAATCAACAAAACAGCAGATTGACAAGAAGGCAAATCCAAACTAATAGTACTCCTTTGCCCAAGCAAAAAGAGTAAATCGATAGGATCGTGAGACAGGTGTAAAACAGCCTCTCTAATTGGTTGTCCGGCATCATTCCCTAGTAGAGAATCCGTGAGTGAACTTAGCAGCAAATATATTCTATTTTTGATCCTATCTCCTGTAAACAAACCCAGGCATTCATATGAAAAACTGAACCAACCGACTGAAATCAAAGTCTCTGCATATTCCGTGGCATTAATACTAGACTGCAGAAGCAGTATCGAATGAAAAGTTTCCAGCAATCCCAGGGCAATGTCCTCTTCCATTTCATTGATGCCCATTACAAGCCAGGGCAGTAAATGGGCTCTGCAAGTATCTAGAATACTGCTTTTAAGTTCCAGCTTACTAGGGTCACTGGAGTTTCCATCATGACTGTATGCATATGCCTCTTTAAGTAGGTACAAGCATTGTAAAATTTGGTTGATATTCCTTTCAGAGACAGAGAGACAAGCTAAAATGGCATGTCTCGTAGCTTCCCCGATTGATTTTGACAGATCTAGAGCTCCATTACAAGATGGATATCTTATAAGAGCCACAAAGACGGAGCAGACCATTATAAATGTCTCGGGAATCATACCCATTTCTCCATCAGAATGCTTTCTGAGCATTCTTATCAAAACACGAATCAGTTCCTCTAGTTGAGAAATTGATACAGATCCAGGGCACTCAGAAATGCATTCATAAATGAGCTTCAGTGTCGCACACTGGACAGGGTGAAAAGGAATTTCCGCCACATAATGTAATGCTGGAATAAGAGTTGAAATTCCAACAACGAGTCTTAGTTTAAAAGTTTCCTCAGCAGTTGATAAAAGGTCTAGTACCTGAAGGCACATCTTGACTGCTGGGTCCTTATACTCTGTTAATTAATAGAATAATTAGTAAGCCACGTACCAAAGCATAACAGTAAGGTCAAAATTAAGTTCTGCATTCACAAGCTTATAACAGAAAAAGTTGAGGTAAACTAAATTAGATTAATAAAACCGACTAGATCCAGATAACGAAATCTGAATTCCATTAGTCAGAAATGAATCTAAATTATGGAAAATGTTTTCATTCTATATTGTGGCAATAAACGAGGCTACAAAGTATGCACAGTATTCAACACAGCAAAAATCAATATGGCTTTCATCTAGGCAAGACAAAGGACTTGTTTGGCAAGTTCAGTACTAGGTTCTCACCTGACAATCTTAATATTTCAAATAAATAATCTGCAATATTTTCTTCCACCAAGACTCGAATCTCATAGTCTGAAGTTTTGACTGAAGACAAATAGTGAAAGAGTAAAACTATAGTGCCGATTTGAACTTGACTGTCTGACGAAAGTAATGGGCCTTTGATGGCTTCAGCAAACAGATTTACCAGTGATGTGCCCTTGGTTCCATCTTCAGTTTCTTTAGCGTTAACTCCTCCGTTGGAAGAGATGTTACAAGTATCATATGCACATTCTTCCCTGAGCAAACGTCTTCGAGCCAGCATAGTCAGAAGTGCTAATTAACAAAAATGTAAACTGTCATTCAAAAAGGAAACAAAAATGACAATTATGTTGTAAACTATAGCATCTTATAGTTGCTGATATCTATTCTGTGAACTATGGCCATACTACTGACTTTTAACCATACTTGGAATTGTTAACATTAACCACTTGTTCATTAAGACAGCAACTTCGGTGATTTGGATGATTTTCAATATGGATGCAAACTCTTGGAGAGAAAGATACAAACAGATAATCAACCTTTTTCTATTGAAATTCATGATACAAATGGTCATCAGATGTAATGCATGGCATGTCAGTGTTCATGTCTTCAAATTGTCAACATGTAAAAGTCTAGTGTTCTATGCCACCTTTGTATCTATTAATATGAGCAGTTATGTAGTTGAGTATACATGAGACAAATAACAAAATCCTTTTGAGACAACGTCCTAATGTCAATCTCTAGTCTACCCATCCAAAATAGGCTTCACGAAAGGCAAAAGTTAAAACAAACAAGACAACCAAAAAAAAGTTTCGAGTTTTCTTTTCAAGGAACAAAAATATGGAGAACTTGTTAACGGACCAATACAATTCAAACGAACATCGTCATTTTGAGTCTTCATGAGCACATCGACCAACAGGTACAAGATCTTTGGACAAAAGGGAATCAACACATCACTTCCATCTCCCTCTGCGGATGTACTCTGAAGAACAGATAGTTTATAAAGGACAAAGAGGACCTCCCCTCGAATCTCCTCACTGCACCGAGCGAGCAAAGGACTTACCACGTGAAATAAATTTTAAATTCAACGGTACAGCAAGTCGATACTAACAGCATCCAATACATAATATATGTGAACAATACCTCGGCAACTGAAGGCCCGTAATAAGAACAGAAATGAGGCTACAAATGTCTTTTATGTGTTTATGGAGATCATCACCCTTCTCACAATTCAGAAGAGCCCCAAGGCAGTGAAGCTGTCCATTCAGAACAGCAGAAACAATCCATAAAAATTTCCATTCAATTTATAATTTAATCAGAATATAAAGACTAGAAAATTATGTATAATAAGATTAATTTCTCTAATAATAACCTTAAAGGTAATCATATCTAGGGTGAATCTTAAGTTATGTTTGGATAAACTAGTCTATAAGTATAAACACTTTTAAAAAATGAATAACTTAAAATAAACTTAAACACTTCAGTTTATGAAATAATTAATTATATAAATTGATTTTAGCTAACGAAGAAAGCTAAAAAATCAAACTCTTCATTTTATAGGAACATTTTTATTTTATGGTACAGATCCTCGTGCTATTTTGCAAGTTATGTAGCGATGTGAATCTCCAGAGAAATTGACTAGCGAGGAGGTGAAAAGGGAAATGGAAATCACCATGTGCAGCTGAGGGGAAGACCAACCGAAAGCGCCGGAAGTGATGCGATCGGAAACCCTAGCGACGAATTCGCGGGAAACGGAAGGATCGGCGGACGCAGAGAGGGCGAGGATGAGATGCGTGAGCTGAGCGGCGATGGGTTCGTCGTGGAAGGAGGAGAGGGCGGCGACGAGAGGGGAAAGGAGAAAGTGAGGGTGGAAGGTGAGAAGCGGTTGAAGGAAGTGAGGGAGTGAGAGGGATCGAGAGAGCTGAGAAAGAGCGTAGGAGACATGGACGGTTGGGGAGAGAGGATTGGAGAGTAGGTTGGAGAAGCAGACGAGGCAGATGGAAGCGCCGTCGTGAGTTTGGAGGTTCAACGAAGATCGATGGCCCTGAGAACATGAAACTGAAAATCCCCCGTCGTCAGCGTCAACACCGTCCACATCGCGTGAATCGCTGCACCAGTACATTCTCTTCTCTGCTTTTTTGGCGCCAAGCTGGTTTTTAAATTGAATAGGTAGTTAGTTAAGCTCTTTCCAGTTGAGCTGCGTTGTACATATGTGATATGGCATTATTGGGCCTATGGACGGCACGTCTTGAAAAATGAGTTGGCCTTTTCTTCCTGCATTCCCCTTTTTTCTACCTGCATCCCCTAAATTGAGTGAAATGACTGAATTATCCTCGTGGGTTTTACACTTCCTTTCCCTTCCTTTCCTTGCTCCTTTCTCACCCTATTCGACTGCTTTATCTTGTGACTCCCACTGTCATCTTGTCACACATTATTGCTGTAAAAAAGGTAAATAATAAGAACGTTGTAGAAAAAGAAGAAAAAAGAGAGCACGTTATGAAAAAACTCTCATTCTGAAAAATATATTTAATGTTAAATTAAAGTTGATTGATATATTTGTGTTCCAGTAATTTCTTTAAAAATTACTAAATTTGTCATTTTTAACATTAACTTTGAACTTCAATAATATTTATATTTATAAAAAAAATATAATAGTTATCTAAATATAATTTTTGTTTTTAAAAATGTCAATGTATAGTTGTTCGATGTATATAATAATAAAAACAGACTGATAGACTCACCGAAAAAATATCGTAAAATAAGTTAAGGTAGGAATAAAACTTTACAACCTAAACTAAATGATGTAAATTTTTGTGTAAAAAATAATAAATTTTAAACACTTTTCTGTATAAAAATAAAGGTCTAAAATATGGACCTTTGTTGACTATTAAAATCCTGAAACTTTTCACTGAAAATATATACAACATTAAATTTATTATTTTGGAAAAAAAAAATAATTATGTATCAATTTTAAGATTAACATGTTTTTATGATTTTATTTAACAATTTAACGATTTTTTCATGTTACGATTATAAATAAACTTTAAATTATAAATAATATAATTAGAAAATAACATTAGTAACATCAACTTAAAAATAATACTTATAAATAAATATAATCCAAAAGATAACAGTGATAAATGTAAAATAAAAAAAATAGATGACACTTTTTGTTTATAAAACTTGTCAGACATTAATTGAAAAATAAATTTAGTAAACTTTATGAAGAAATAATACTAATAACGTTAATTAAAAAATAAGTCATATCAAGATCAACTCAAAAACTAATTTACATGGATTGAAAAATAGTTTTATTTTCATCAAAATCTAACCTTAAAAAAGTAACTTACCTGTGAAAAAAAAAAAAACATCACATTAACTAAAAAACTAATTTACATTGATTGAAAAATATTTTTATTTTCATCAAAATCTAGCCTTAAAAAGTACCTTACATGTGACAAAAAAAAAACATCACATCAAAAGTAGCAGTAAAAAGAAAGAAATCAATAAAAAAAATTCAAATTCTTACGTAAAATTTGAATTTCATTAAATTACTTTAATGAATTTTTATAATTTCAATTTATTTTACAATTTCTTATCCAAATAACATAATATTATAAAACATTTCAAATTCTATACTGTTATAAAGTATTTGAAATTTAATTTTAAAGAAATGCCACGTAAACACGAACATCTATACAAAACCAAAATAAATAAAAAAAGTTAATATTTTATCAATTTAAGGCAGATTTACAATTCAGTTATGAACATCCCCACAAATCACTCATGTTAATCTACTTTATTTTTTTGTTTTTCTTCGTATCCCTTTATTGAATGTACACAAATTTTATAAAAATAGTCGTTCTAAGAACTACTTTCTGTCAGAGAAAAAATGCTTTCAATTTCGGTAATTTAAATCTTCCAATTTTTTTTTCATTAATTTCGGTCTTCATAAATTAAGAGTTCAGAAAATAATCCTAGTCACAAACTAATGTCGAGAAATGCATATAAATCTAAATCGTAAATATGTCATGTACTGAGCATCATCACAAGGTATGAATTTCACCGAAATGGGTCCTATAAGCTTACTTCAGAATATACAATACAAAACAGTATCAAGAGAATGATATCAAACTCAACATCAGAAAATGACTTTCGTTACTTTGCTACCTGGGGAACTTATAAAAGTAAAAGAACTGTATAAATTAATCCAGCTGAGGAACCCAAAAATTCAGATCTGGGCCAAAACAAATAGAAAAAACTGAGTCAAAAATATATCCCTCATTTTCTAAGCTGCTGTCGCAAAGGTGGTCTCCTAACTCCAGTTTCTATCCTTTCTTCCCGCACAATACCCAAACTTAACATACTTTCCAACCCTTTATTTTCTCCACAAAAGAAATATCGACCAGAACCTTAAAGAATCATGTTTCAGGTTTTCCTTATTCTTCAATTCATGTAGGCTCCGACCTTCTCTTTGTTAAGAACAAAGGAAAGAAAGGAAAAGTATTGAATGCAACAGCACAACCCAGGACACACACATGATTGGTGAATTCCCCAAACCAAAGTCCAGACAGAACCCATAAAATCTCAATCTCTACTATTATCTGCCCTCAAGATTGGACAGCCAACCTTTGCAGATGCTCAAAGAAAACTTGAAGGCTCACATCATCAGTAAAGATTACATCCGAACCAGCAGACATCTCGTGTGCATTATTATACGTTGCTGAGGGATTCAGTTTTGCTAATAAAAATCTAGCCTGTTAAACATCAATGAAAAACACAGTAAGTTTAAAGACGACTACAAACCTAAGCTGGTGAATCGATGAAAGGAACAAAAAAAACTGTTAATATGTTATGTGGTGGAAGGGGAGGAAAAGTAAACTGTAACAGTTAATGAAGACAAATAACACTCAAACTGGTCTTTGGTAAACTATACTGACCTGGGAACCGTGTTGGTCACACACTACCAATCTAGGAACTGGGAACCGTTCTCTAATTATCATTTGGGAATCATCATGTGGAGCTCGTAATAGTTGTGCAAATGCCTGAGCCATATATTAAAGTTATCAGCAGAGCGAGAAAAATTTGTAATTACAAAAAAGGCCTTAATAAAATAACATTAAAATAAATCTGAAGAAATAGAAGAATATATTATAAAAATCTAAGATCAACAAAAATTTGCAGGTAACAATGATTTCTGGGCAGGATATGACAAAGCACAAACCTGGTGTTCTGGCTGGTTCTGGTATCCCAAATTGCGCCATTGAGCTATTGTCATCCCATGAAAAATAACCACACTAAAATATGAATCTAGCAACAAAATCCGGTCTGCAGCAATTGAGGCCACATCTAACAATGCTGGTGCAGGTAGTGAATTAAATGAATATGCTATCAGTGAAGGCTGAATCATAACAGCAGCATTACTAATATTTTCCCTGTTTAACAACATGCGGAAATATGCAGTCTCGTCTGGACTGTTGTTGAAGACCTGCCAACACCCACGAAGTTAAATAAAGTTTGAAAAGCAGGGCAGGAAGAAAATTACAACAAAAGCTACCTGTACAAACTGTGAGCGACGCAGATTGAACATAAACTGAGGGAAAAGTGAAAATGATGGGTTTAATGTAAAAGATGAAGGATCATCCTTGCGATAGTCACCAAACTTAGAACAGAGGCGAATGAGAAACCGATCCAACCACCTTGTAGCATCAAATGTTTCCTGATCAAACAAAAAGTGAATGATTAGCAAGGGATTTGTTTATAGAAAGATTTACTTAAGAAATTTTGCCACAGATAATATGATAGAATACCATTCGTAAACTAATAAAATTTAATTTTGAAAATAAAAATAACACTCAATACAGCAACACAATTGCTGTCCCAGAAACAGTATATTTTGTCCACAAACTGCAAATTGCAACCTAGTTGCCTAATTCCACCCACTATCATAAGATATATCTTAATACATAACTTTCTTCAGTTATTTTCTATGAATTACTCTGATAATGCTGTTTCTAATACAGAACTAATACATAGTTACTAATACAGGATAACGTGCACTCCTAATAGTAACTGACTCCAATTTAACCATGGATCCTTCCTAACAAACCTACTTGGTTCTTGTTCCAATCACAGCACATGCCCAACAACCAAGGATTTGATATTTGATAAAATGGTTATTTGCAGCTAGTTGTGAACCAAACATTTATACACGTACACCTTTCATCAAAACATCAATATAAACCTGTTCTCCCAATTTTAGGTTTTCCTATAAGCAATCATCACAAATTCGAATGAAGGTATTATACAATTTACTAAAGCTTGAGAAAATAAATCTTAATATTTTAGGAATACCAAAGAAGAAACGGGTAATAACACAATTTGTGACATACCTCACTCTCCATTTTTAGAGAAGCATATCTAGCCATTACAACTGCTGCAGTTTCTTGGTCAAATCCTAGAACCAATTCCTGAAGAGAAAAATGATAAAAGTAATTAAAAACCCTGTATTTATCTATTTAACAATTTCGTTGTCAATAAATAATTGTCCTACACGGAAAATAATGCATATGTAGGAACTAAACTAATTCAATTCAGTTTATTACATAGATATACACAATGAACACCCATAAATGAAAATAGATTTAGATAGATGTCAGCATATGACATAACATGACAATCAGACTTGACAATCGACAGCAAGAAACAAGAGTAAAAAGGAAAAACATGAAAACTTTCTTAATATTATGATAAGTGTAGGCGCTCCAAATATTAATTTGACAATGACCACAGACAAGCACCACCAAAGATATAAAAAGGGCTGAAACTACCTCAGAGCTAACAGTACTATCTACCCATCTCCTAGTTACTGTCGTGACACGAAGCACTGATTGACCACTTGGGTCCTGGTAGCTGCAATAAGAACATGAGTATTAATATTCAATACCTAGTCCATAAGTTTAATTAGGTACAAAATAGTACAAAATAGTACAAATATGAGATCATATTAGTGGAAGTTATGTGACAACCTTGTAAGGAACTGTAGGTACAATTGTGGGTTGACAGCACCCGGGGTATTTGCCCGATCACTTGAAGAAAGATCAAACATCACAGTCAAGCACGTGCTCTTGTCAAGGCCACACATCTTCCATGCCGTTGTGTTTCCCTCTCCTATAACGGAATCAGCAACAGAAGGCCCTTTCTGCAGTACGATTATGACCATCAAAATCCGGAAAAATCACGTTGATTCTGTCTTAGTTCTGTTACATTGATCGGCCCACTACCAACTCCAAATCCAGAGTTAATAAGCAGCACGGAATTAAGAGTTTCAAACAAAAGAATATCCAACCTTTTCCAAGGAAGTGCAAGGCCCAATCACTCCCTGAATTTTGATTTCCTTGGAGCAATTTATCTCCAGGGTTCCACTGAAACATAAATAAAACTGGCAGTGAGCACATTTGATAACAAATAAAGAAAAAATGTCTGAAGTAAATAAGAGATAAGGAAAGACAAAAATGAAAACACATTCACAAGAGGAAAATGTCAGTAGAACATTCAAAATGAACGATTTCTCACTTGAAACAAAGACCAAGAGACTGTTCCCCGTCCTCAAATACTCGTTTAAAAGAGTCCTTGAAGACTGAATGACCAAAACTTTCAGCCAGGACAACAAGACCACCAGTTCTTTCAACTGCAACTTTAATTTCCGCAACTCCAACCTTTATATTTAAAGCATTCATGAATCAGCACAGGACATAATTAGATCCTAATTGTTTTTCAATGCAACATTCTGACAATTACAAACTCAAATTCATGCATGCCCACTGCATAATATAAAGAACTTTCTTGCATACCCACAATAAAGTCAATCACAAAAATAAAATAAAATAATTGAAATATTAGCAGACTCACCTAAGCAGAAAAATAAACGAAAATTATGATGCCAGCATACAATCACCCAGATGGATAAAAGGGACACATTAACAAGCCACACTGAAATATAGCTCCACAGGTCATTTAGCCAAGTGTTGCCCCAGTAATAGGGAAACAAATTTAATCTGGAATATCTAATCCAATAAGCCAGTAAAAATTGTGCACAACTACACGAACCTACTTAGTCCGTCAATGTAAAATGAGATGATAAGGTATTTTATGAAATTAAATTCAGAAAAAAAAGAACTTGATTATCAGAACACACTACGTGCATCAAAGCCTCACTTTCTGATATCTATCAGCAGCACTGCAAGTGAAAGAATTCTTAAGGTATGAGAATATTAGTATGCTGGCACTAACCTGATCAAGTGCTGATGCAAAAATGTCTAAAACGTGACCCTGGCTAACCAGCTGTTTAGCGAGACCCTCATAAAACTTGACTGCCTTCTTGAAGTATGGTGCCGCATCTTTATCAAGATCTTTATGAGAGCGCACTGGGTCAGACAGATCTTTTGAAACAATCTGCATCGCAAAGAAATTTAAAATCTAAATCACCAGAAACACTCAATATACGCGAAAGCAACCATAGCATTAACCATGGTTCCCTTCAGCGTATTCAAAGTTTCCCATAAAATCTTTAGTCCTTTCATTTCAGCTCAAAATAAGACAAAGAAACAAGAATTGCCCCCATTTTATTCTGTCCAAAATCCCAATGACGCTTGACTGAAGAAATCAAATCTTATGAATATCCTAAAAGACAGTAACAGCAGGATGCCTAATTCCTTACCTCCTTTAAAACAACTATAACTATAGTTTTCAACATCTTTCAAAATACTTTGCTTCTAGCAAGTGACAAAACACAAATATCAAAATTGTGCACACCATAAGCCAATTTTAAGAGCAGTGTCTCCCAAAGAAAAACACCCCCCATGACACTTACACGCTACCAAGTCACATACCGCTAACCATTCCTACACACTCCTAACATAAAATTTGATAAATGCTAAATACCCCTTCCCCAACACCAGCTCAATTTTCATTACCCTAACAAAGAAAATGTCATCCAATTACACAACAAAGAACAGAACAGCAATTTACCGCCCCAGGTCCTTCCGTGCACGGCCCCCCAACCAAAGCTATGATTCTAGCGCCAGTCCCCGGATTACAAGCACTCAGCAACCCTGCAGCAACACTCAAAGCAACACCGGTGCAGCGCGCGGGGCGACGCCCAGGCGGAACCGGCCACTGATCCGTCTGCAATTCATCTAACAGCTGCAAAAAAAGGCCAAAGTAACCAATCTGCAAACTATATACAGCATTGAAACCACGACACGGTAAAATCCATAAACAAATACCGCATTGAGAGTATATTCACACTCAGAAGCAGGCAACAAGAAGCGTGTGATACCGGAACTGGGGAATCCCCCGACACCGGCGCCAGCGACACCAGCGGCGGTTTTATGAGGTCTTCTCCCGGCAGTAGAAAGACCCAGCTGATCGAGAACCTGATCGGCGGTAATCTCCTTGGAGCCGCGGAAGACATAAACCTTGGACATGTCGGAGAAGCCCAATTCATGAACCTGGACCTGCGTGCCGAAGGAGACGAAGCCGACGAGGGCGTTATCGGGAAGAAGGCCAATGGCGCGACGAAGCGCGGATTTGAGGAACTGGATCTCCTCCTCGATGAGACAGGTGTCGAGGAGGAAGAGGAAAACGGGGGAAGGGTTGAGGGAATTGGAGAGAGGGAGGATGTACTCGACGGTGGTGTATTGGGGGTAGAGCTCGCCGGGGAAGTTTGTTTCGGAGATGGCGTGGTAGTGAGGGGGGAAGTGGTTGCGCTGGTAGCAGAAGGGGCAGATCCAGATCTTGGCGGTGAAGTCGACGCGGGCGAAGGGGTTGAGGGCGGAGGAGCAGGTCTTGCAGCGGAGAGGGGCGTACTGGAGGCGGGGGATGTCAGGGTGGGGGCGGATGAGGGCCACGGTGGCCGCCAGAGGGATGACGCACTTGCTCGATTCCACCTTGGTGCGGGGCCACACGTTCCACGTCATGCGCACTCCGTCCACTCCCTCGGGATCTGGGCTCGCCATCTCCGACATCCTCGATCACTCACTCTCCCGCGGCACCGGCAATTGTTTTTCCGACGGAAACAACTCTCTCGCTCCTCGCTCGCTCCTTCGCTCCTTCAATTTTCAATTCTAATCACAACACAACAACAATCCCAATTCCACTCGCCCTGCTTTTCTCTGCATTCAACTCCTCTATTACTTTATTCTTCTTCTTATTAATTTCACACATCCATTTTTTTTATTTTCTTACCTTTTAGGGTTTATTCACTTAATAATTTTCTTTTTCTATAAAAAAAATATTGTTTCCTTCCACAACCCTATATACTTTTTATAACTAAATATTTGTTTTTGTCGTTATATGAATTAAGTTTTTGCGAATACCGGATGTTTTATTTTTTAACAAATATTTATTCAAATCCTGGTAAATGTATTTGGTTTTAAATAGTTTTTATCGTTAGCGATTTGTAAGATGATATGATTATGTACTATGTATATAGTCTGTTACCATTTACAGTATGTTTTTGGTATTATTATAAGATAGTTAAATTTATAAATTAGGAACTGAAAATCTACAGACTATCTCACTAAAGATTATTTTTTTCAAAAAATAAAAATAAAAATTAAACTAAATAAACAAAAACTATTGAGACTGAGCTAAGTAAAAATATATTTATGTTAAGAAAATATTGAATACAAAATGTGAAAGGCAATTATATATTTGGGTAGGTGATCATGGGACTGTTTTCACAATGAAGGGTCAAAGCCGTCCCTAGGCATTCAATTGACAAAGATCACTGAATTGAATTGTTGTTGAAGTCTTTTATTTTGGTTTTTCTCACTTTTATGGAGGGCATCCTAACTTACCCCAGGAGCAGGGTTGGGTGTGCTTTTTCCGCTGGATGCAAGTATGTAACTAACATAATGAACGTATTAATTATTTTTGAAACTAGTACGTGAGAGTAAATGTTAAACTTGATTACCCAAAACATTGACCAATAATTATTAATTCAATTGTTAAGGTGTGGGAGATGGAAATAGAGATAAAAAAAATGAACATAGAAAAGAAGTTGAGGTTATAGACAATTTGAAGATCTTGGTGGAATGAATTACCTTAGTTATTTTTTAAAAAGTAATAAGACTAAATTAAAAACTTTCAAAATAATAAGACGAAAATAAGAAAAATCTACCACCAGTAAAGTGGAATAATCTATTAAGCCCAAAAACAAAATCATGAATACTTTTTACTAAAGGTAAAATATTCATAGATAAAAGTAAAATAAACTTTCACCTTCAGACATTTAAATTGTTTTTAATTTCTTAAAGAAGTTAAGTTAAATTTTTTTTATTATTATTAAAATTTATAAAAACATAATACAATTGAAGAGGAGATTCTTGAACAAATTTTAAGATTATTAATCAAAATATTAAAAAATTCCAAAGTTAAAAGTTTAGACTTTCTTAACAGCCATCTGTAGAGATTTAAAAAGATCTAAGGACAATATTGAATGACAATCATACGTAGCTAAAGTTTAACACTTAGTTAAGGAATACCATGTAAATCCAAAATGTAAATGTACTTCCAATCAAAAGTATTATTGCATCTTAATTATCATTTACTCATGATTGCGATCCTGAAACCAAACTTCTGCACTCCCTCCTTCATAGAGAAAGCAAACAATTATCACTAACACTTGTTAAACCAACATACATACATATATATAACACATCCAAGGATCCACATTCTTTAACTTTCGAACACAGTGTTGGATAGTAGGTCATGTAAAAGAAAATTGAACAAAACATGAGAGAAAAATCTTCAAGTATGTCTGGCTGCGTTCCACTTCCATCTTCCTCTTACGTTCTCACTTAACTAATGTTAGGGGATTTGCCCAGTCCAAACGAAAATAGTTGGCCAAATTACCTAAACCGAAATCAATTACAACTTAACAGGTAATTGGTAAACCACACATAAATGAAAAAAACAATATATCGCAAATTTTATATTTTAAAAATGAGGATGTCTAGTTCTCTTACAGTGCTTGAAATTCAATAAACAATGAGAGGACCAGGCCACTATTTGAATACTACACAAGATACAAAGTCCTTTTTTCCTGATTTTAAGTGCAAATAGTTGTTATTGAATAAAATACCTCAGAAACATATTAAATTCAACATCCATAACCAGGAATCAGAACAAATCAAACAATGCCACCTGGTAAAAGACTATGAAGCATACGAGACAGTTAAGAAATAGGATACTACTTTCATTTTCAAAGTTACCACTACCATTCAAAACTCACAACATAGTGTTATCTCACACCAAACTCTGTCAAGTAGAAGGTCATGTGTTCACTTATTCAAAGATAAATCGGATAATTAGCCTGACTGTCCCTTTGTGACATCATTGTCAGAATCTAATTCCCACCAAGAACCTCTGTCAACCTTATAGACATCATCAACTTCATCACAGGTATCTTCAAAATTATCATCTTCAGATGTTTCACCAATGGTATCATCCACATTGAATTTATTTTTATCCACTGGGTTATATGTCCACTCTAACGTCTTTAAAATATCACGATCCTTCCAGTTTTTCACAACCGAAACAGCCCGTTTTTTAGCCTTTCCCATCAGAATTTCCTCCCAAGAAAAGGAAGTATCAGCAGTCCTCTTCAAGACACCATCATCAATATCCCCAATGACAACCGTCTTCAGGCATCGCAGCCTTGCTTCCTTTATCACATCAACAAAATCAGAATCATCAGACACAAGAACCACACACTCAACCCGCCTATGATCCATGACATCCACAATGTGGCTTTGCAATGCTCGATCAGCAGCTTGTGGCTTATCCAACACAGTTTGAACCCAAAACCCGGCCCGTTTGAGCTCATCTGCCAAACCATATCCCACTTTGGGTGTGAGAATAGCACTTGCAGCCTTCTTATACTTCTCCATTTTCATAGAATACTTAGCCACCAACTTCACCCTCCTGCTCCCTCTAGCAGACTCAATCTGGCTCATCCTTTTCCCATGCTCACGCTCATGCAGTTCCTTGAAATGGTTGACAAGCTTCTCATTAGTATAAAACTTTCTCCCACAAACCCGACACGATAAGGTTCATTTGGCTTGATGACACCCTTGTTCTCTAAACGATACAACAGTTCCCTCTCTTTCCTTTTCTCCCGTACAGATTGAGGAACATGACTAAAAGTGTGGCTATTTGCATAAGCCACCATGTAACGAACAATCCCAAAGGAAGATGCAGCAATTCTCAGCTTATTAGCAACTTCATAAGGTGGGATTGCATTGGGTGGTTTATTGTCCAAGTCCCAGAAAAGTCCCACCCTGTTTGGCTTCTCATTTGGATTCAATTTCTGACTTTTACCCCATTCTGACCCAGAATGACAATATCTCAAGCCACCATATATATGCCAGCATGTAGCTTCTAGTGAAAACAAGAAAGTGCTACATAATCTGAAGATTTCGAAAGAGATCTCTGTTCTTCTACAAATCAAATATCTTTTAAAAGTAACTATAATACCAAATAACGACATCCACAAGCTTCTTGACTTAAATGTCTACAAATATCCGCCTGAAGGAAACAAAATGTGTTAGTAACTGCAGCAAATCGTCACAAATAAGTCACAGCTATGGATGACAAATTTCCACGTCTTATACTCAATTTGTAAGAAGATTGAAAGCAGCAATGGAATTAACACTCTTCAAAATGTAGAGAGTGGAATGAAGGCCAAAAATTACACCTCGTGGCTTCGTATTTTTCAAAACTTCTACAACTTTGCATCTAAAAGCAATGTGTCTACAAAGTTTATAAACTGTGTCAACTTTTCTTCAGCAAGCTGAAGCACATAAAATGACCTTCCACGCCCTTACCTCTATCACTTTCCAATAACTTATGAAAATTTCTTAATAATACATGTTACTAATACATAATTGTTTGAGATAGAAAGTTATATCTATTTGCCATTGGCAAGAAAAAGTTTCCTAGTATGCCTGCAGCCCGCAGCCCCTTTTGTAGTATTCAAAACTAGAAGAACACAAAAATACATGAAAACTATAAAAAAAGTTCCAGAATATTTCCCCTATTTGAATTTCTAAGAACATGCAGAAATATTAAGAAAACCGTTACCAATCTTTAGGTAATGTATATAGACAGATAGATCACTAACAAAAATTTAATTTTACTGTCTGGTCTAACTTCATAGTAACTGTGAGCATATAAAGCATCATGAAACTGGGTTTCAGTTTCAGTAAGGAAAACAAAGACAAAAGTAATCTATCTTGCTCCCAATAACTCCAAATAATGTATAAATGATTTTATGACTAAGCCTCTTCTATTGTGATTTGTGAATCATGTCAACAAACAAAGCACAGATCTCATAGAAAAGCAGGAAATAATACTGAAAAGGAAATATTTGTAAAGTAATACCTTTTGGTTTGACTCATTCTTTATAACCTGAGCCTGAAAAAGATCTAACGGATCTGTAGCAGTTCAATCTTGATATTTAGCAGGAAAATCTACAATAGATTATCAACAAAAGATAGAAAACCCAGAGTGAATACTCAAAACACTCAGGATTTGAGACATGTATAACGTGCAGTGAGACCAAATAGCATGGATTGCACCATAAACTGTTCCAACCTTCAAAAAAATAGTATAAAACGAGAGACTTGCTACACTTTTCAATGACAATAAGATTATACCACAAACTAGATAGAGATTCGTGTCAAACAACTCCAGTGATTTAATCATCTGTGATGCACTATCAATTCCTTCCTTTGATCATATGGAAGTTGTGGAACAGCATCGTAGTACAGAATTTCTTGCTTTGCATGCCACTCACTTAATTTCTACGGCATTCATTAACATATAATCTAATACAACTTCCATTTCAACGAGAGACATGACAGAAGGAGTGCAAATGCCTAATATAATATTTCAAAAGATATACAAAATAAAAGTTAAAGCTTAAATGAAAATCTTAATAAGTGATGTCCTCGAAAGAAGATAAGAAAAAGACCTGAATACGTGCCCAATAACTGATGTCACTTTAAAATGTGCAGGCGATCCAAGAAACTTCCCGTCAAATTCATGAACTGCCGTACTTCCCCTTCTCGTTAACACCTACTCACATCATGTGCTTCAAGAAGTTTAATTTTTACGTACAGATAATATCAGGATTTTTATACTCATTGTAAAAATTTTATACTGAAAATTAATCACATATAATCTCAAGTAAGCGTAATAATTATAAAAGTAAAAAACTTATCATACATGACAATATGTGATTAAATCAAAGTAAAAACTGTCAGTGCGTTCTAATTAAATTACAAAGGTAACAAAAACTTATCATACATGGCAATATGCGATTGAATAACAGTGCAAAAAACTGGACTGCATTCTAATTAAATAATAATAATAGCAATATGAGAACTCAATTGCTGGTTTGAGTAACTGTTTTGTTTTCATTTTTTATTTTAGGCGGAAATGAAAGAAAGCTATAAATGGGAGGAGCAGTAGGTTTTGAATGGAGGAAGGATCTATATAGGTTTTGAATGGAAGAAACATTTATATAGGATTTGAAGTAAGACGATGTATATGCGAAATGCGAAAGGAGAACCTGAGTGCGAGAGAGAACAGAAGCAATAGAGAGAGCGATGCTAGGCTTCTCTGCGACCTGAAAGAAAAACCACAAAACAAAAAGAAGAGGTCACAACAACATCAAGAAGAAGCAATATCCATGAGAGGACGGAATTTATGTGACCATCAGAAATTTCGGAATGGGAGGCGCCATCTTTCTATTCAACTTCTCTCTGCTTCAGCTCGGCAAAGAGAGAGTAAACAACATAAACCAGTATAAAAGATTTTAAATAATAAAACATTAATAAAGCTAACTCAAAATAATTTAAAATATAAATGATTTTTACTTATACTGTTCATAAACTTTTTTTATGAACCGGTTTATTTAAATTTAAAAATTTAAATTTACTAAATTTATTTGAAAAATGAAAGAAATGTTGTGGATGATTTTCAAAACCACAGATGATTCGTCGTATGATCTTACTTATATATATTCTTTTACATAATGGGAAAAACAATAAAAAAATCAATCCTTTAAATGAAACTGTTATAAAGGGTATATTCTTTTTTTATCGTTTTGTTATAGTTTGAGCTTTAACTTTAAAATTCGTTGTTATAGTTTATATCAAGACATTTTGACTTATAATACCTTTAAAATTACCTTAAATAATACTTTCAAATTTACTTGAAAACAAGTAAAAAAATATTAAAATGGTTGTTAAAAATATTTATTTTAAGGTGAATAACTGATAAAAAATTTGAAAGAGACAACAGATTAAAATATCTATAAATTTATTTTTTGAAGAAAAACTCCTAAAAACATTTTTGTTGAATAATGAATCGTTTATGTTCGTTCACAAAAAGTAAGAACGAAAGAATAATTTTGAATAGAAATTGTAAGCAAATATTTTATTAAATGGTTTACTTTAAGACTGACAAATCTTTAATTAACAAATTATTATAAAGTATATATATTTTTTAATGACTCTTAGATCATGTTACTCATCGTGTATTCAGATTCGTCTAATAACATCATATAATTCACAGAAATTTTTTAAGCAACACGGAAAACTTCTGGATGATGCTCGTACTTATCCTTCAACAGCTGTTGATAGTAATTATACATTAAGAAATCATAAAAAATATTAGACTATTGTTCATAAATGTGAAACCGTAAAACAACACATTTGTACCTTGTGTTCATGGTTAAGAGCCACTATTCTTCCACCATGGACTCCTCAGTGGGTAAAACACCATTCATGAGGCTCTCAAGACGAAGAATTTTATCTTCGTTTTGTCTGTGCAATTATAGCATTGCATTCCCTCTCGTGCTTGTACTTTGCACCTACAAATACAAGGGAGGCATTCATTAACAACAGCGTACACAAAAAACAATGAGATGGTTGTAGATAAAACAGAAAGAAATTAACCAGGCGATTAAGCTGCATCATCTCAGAAGTCTGCTTGGCACAAAACTCTTCAAGTGCCATTTTCTCTCCTTATAGATTCTGCCAAAAAAGCAGAAGTAAAAAGAGTTATAATTGATATAATGAATTCAAGTTCTAAATAAGAAATGCAACTGAATTTTTACACCTACTTTGAGTACTTGCTTCTGTGGCTTATCAGCAAACCCAGGGCAATCAAAAGGTACTAACTGTTGGTTTGAGTTATTGTTAGTCTCGTTGACATCAAGTTGTGCTCTGCTTTAACAATTACTACAGGTGAATAAAACAGAATCTTCTACAACATTATCATCAAGAGAAGTCTGCAGTCCCACATCAACTTCGTCAACTGGAAAAATTAATCTAGATTCTCTTGACTGTAACGAAAACCTATATGCAGAATGCCTCAAAGCTGAAATGCGTTGGTCCTATCATTAATTTCAAGACCATGGCGTATGCTTGCTGCTAAATTTTCTGTTTCATTAAGGAAATTTGGAGCTGTCTGACTAGAACAGCCAGATTATGAGCTTTTCTTATTGCTAGTTTTTATTCCCAAATCTTTTTCAACATGAATATCGCTTTCAGAAGAAGACAACCCTATTGATGTCCTCAAACCTTAACCATCAAGGTGGAAAAAAGTAGAAACACATCCAAAGATCCACATTCTTTAACTTTCGAACACTGTTGGATAGTTTTAAATGGAAGCAAATGAAATACATGTCTGAGAAATATTCACCGAAACATAATGCAGCAAGCTACTTACAAAGTATGAAGAGATACTACTTGGAAGAACAGATGACAAAAAGAAACATAACCCTTATCAGCTCTTCCTCCTCTGCTATCCACAGAATTTTCTTTCATCTTAACTGATTACCCAGAAATACTGGACTTGCTTGGGGTTTGCTGTAAGTCAAAATAACCAATCAAACTTGAATGACCACAATGGTGTAATAGTCCTTCAAAGGTAATTACTACCATAAGGCTGCATCTGGTTCATGAGTGCAGAGACAGGTATTTATTTATATGAAAGTTATCTGAGTAACTGACTGCCAACAGCAGTTAGCTACAAGAGTATACAGGACGTTAACAGAAAAGCTCTACTGTTTATAAATCCAACATAGATTTATCAAAGGACTTTCTTGCATTCCTCCGCCATCTTCCTTTGGAGGGCTATTAGTTGCCATCTCTGCTTGGAGCAGAATAAGTCCCAAGGGACGAGAGCCAACCAGTGATGAACAGGATGGCTGGATTAACTCCAACGGGAGCTACATCATTCAGCACACCATCTACCAATAATGGAATTGAAGCATTGGGAGGGCTACAATATTCCTGGGGTTTTCTGGATATTCTTGAGATGAGATTTTTTTCTATTGACAAAATTATGAGATTTGGGAGAAATCCAGAGAATTTGAGATGGGATTTTTTTTCTCTTGAGAAAATGATGAGATTTGGGAGAAGACGGCAGTAAACACTTGAGAATGAAACAGCATATTTGCAAAACATGAACAAGCTAGAACCTCGAAAAAACTGTGGCAAGTTGCCATTCCATTTAATGTTAACATCAAAATAATTCTTGTAATAATATCACATTGTTGATCCAAACTATTTTTCTCTTCTTGCCATTAAGGAAGAGTGCAAGAGCAAAGCAGAAGCCCGAGCTAATAATAATTGATGCTAAAGCGGAAAGTTAGTACTTAGCAGCTCTTTGGGTTTAGCTATCTGTCTACTAGTGCAACAGCCAGATTACTGTAACCTACTTGGCCCGATCACTAGCTATCTTCATGCATCTTGTAAGAATTTTTACAATATGAATATATGTGATCTAATTTGCCTACTTCTCACTGCATAGATGCTTTAGTTTGAAAAACAGCAAGAATCTGTAGTGATGTTAGTAGGTCATATAAAAGAAAATTGAACAAAACAAGAGAGAAGCATCTTCAATTATATCTGGCTGCTCTCTGCTTCCATCTTTCTCTTGCGTTCTCTCTTAACTAATGTTTGGGGTTTGCCCAGTCCAAAACTAAAATAGTTGGCCAAATTACCCAAACAGAAATCAATTACAACTTAACAAGCGATTGGTGAACACAAATGAAAAAACAATATATCGCAAATTTAATATTTTAACGATGAGGATGTCTAGTTCTCTGACAGTGCTTAGAATACAATAAACAATGGGAGCACCAGGCCACAATATGTCAATACTACACACGATACAACGTCCTTTTTCCTGATTTTAAGTGTAAATAGCTGTTATTGATTGAATGAAATACCTCAAAAACATATCAAATTAAATATCCATAACCAGGAAGCAGAACAAATCAAACAATGCCACCTAGTAAAGACTATGAAGCAAACGAGACAGTTAATAAATAGGATACTACTTTCATTTTCAAAGTTACCACAACCATTCATAACTTACAACGTAGTGTTATCTCACATATTCGATGACCAACCTCTGTCAAGTAGAAGGTCAACTGTCCACTTATTCACAGATAAATCAGATAATTAGCCTGACTGTCCCTTTGTGACATCATTGTCAGAATCTAACTCCCACCAAGAACCTCTGTCATCCTTGTAGACATCATCAACTTCGTCACAGGTATCTTCAAAATTATCATCTTCAGATGTTTCATCAATGGTATCATCCACATTGAATTTCTCTTTATCAGCATCTGGGTTATATGTCCACTCTAACCTCTTCAAAATATCACGATCCTTCCAGTTTTTCACAACCGAAACAGCCTGTTTTTTAGCCTTTCCCATCAGAATTTCCTCCCAAGAAAAGGCAGTATCAGCAGTCCTCTTCAAGACACCATCATCAATATCCCCAACGACAACCGTCTTCAGACATCGCAACCTTGCTTCCTTTATCACATCAACAAAATCAGAATCATCAGACACAAGAACCACACACTCAACCCGCCTATGATCCATGACATCCACAATGTGGCTTTGCAATGCTCGATCTGCAGCTTGTGGCTTATCCAACACAGTTTGAACCCAAAACCCGGCCCGTTTGAGCTCATCTGCCAAACCATATCCCAATTTGGGTGTGAGAATAGCACTTGCAGCCTTCTTATACTTCTCCATTTTCATAGAATACTTAGCCACCAACTTCACCCTCCTGCTCCCTCTAGCAGACTCAATCTGGCTCATCCTTTTCCCGTGCTCACGCTCATGCAGTTCCTTGAAATGGTTGACAAGCTTCTCATTAGTATAAAACTTTCTCCCACAAACCCGACAACGATAAGGTTCATTTGGCTTGATGACACCCTTGTTCTCTAGACGATACAACAATTCCCTCTCTTTCCTTTTCTCCCGTACAGATTGAGGAACATGATTTAAAGTGTGGCTATTTGCATAAGCCACCATGTAACGAACAATCCCAAAGGAAGATGCAGCGATTCTCAGCTTATTGGCAACTTCATAAGGTGGGATTGCATTGGGTGGTTTATTGTCCAAGTCCCAGAAAAGTCCCACTCTGTTTGGCTTCTCGTTTGGATTCAATTTCTGATTTTTACCCCGTTCTGACCCAGAATGATAATATCTCAAGCCACCATATATATGCCAGCATGTAGCTTTTAGTGAGAAAAAGAAAGTGCTACGTAAACTGAAGATTTCGAAAGGGATCTCTGTTCTTCTACAAATAAAATATCTTTTAAAAGTAACCATCGAGACCAATCAAGTTTCATTGAACGAGGAAGAGTAATGAAGATTGTAGATAAACCATTTTCTTACACCATTTTCAGAACCGCGAATCGGAGCACCTAACAAGTCGAGCCGGAGAAGTAGAATGAGGATGGGGGAGGGAATGGGTCAAAAAGGGAGAGAGCAGCGAAGGTGACGGTGCAGTGAGGAAGTGCATGGTTGGGGCATTTCGTCGAACAGTTACTCGACCAAATAGGAGCTGGAAAAGAAACAACTTGGCCCGCACGAGGAGAGTCGTCAAATTCAATCAAATGTAGGCGCAAACTTCCTGCATTTTCAAAAAGCATTACACATTTTCCGAAAGCTAATAATAAGGGTATTTTTATATTTTTGCATCTGTTTTGGGGTGCGTCAAAATTTAGGGGGTGCAGGAAGTTTTTGCCTCAAATGTAAACTGTGACGGGCTTTACCCAAATTCAAGTTTTACGTACATTTACCAGCAGGAGAAAAAAAAGTTACAATTAATTGTCAACATATTATTAATTAATTCAACATTATTATATTTATTATTATAAAAAGGTTTATAATTGAAAAAAATCTCAAACTATCTTTTTAATAATATATATCACTTGATTATGTTACCAATCACTTACACTATATTTGCTTCTAGCAATAGAAAATATAAGACCGATGAAAGAAACATAAAAATAAAACACATAATTATTAAAAGCCACCAAAAAATAATAAAAGTATAAACATTAAACTTTCCACTTCTAAGCAAAAATATAATTATGTTCAGAGACAATTAATAATCTATTGTACATAACTAATTATACAGTAACATTTATAAAAAATATATATATATATAATCATTTTTTATTATAATTAATCATGTAGCTAATTCCTTATTAATAGTTATATTTTTATTATAAATAAAAAATAATAATATTTTTCACCAGTATCATCTAATTCAACTAGTTTGAGTTGTTACATTTCACTTCTCTTCCGAATCAAAGAAGGCAATAATGAAATTTGATGGCATCATGACAGTGACAGGGTGACACAATAGCTAGCTAGCACTGCATGCATGCATGCATAATCCAAACGTGGCAGCCTCTCACAAACATGGTGGCTTATCTGTCAGCTTCTCACGAAAACACCAATTTCACAATCATGCATGAACCCTCATCACGCCATGGACCAGAGCTGCAACATGTACATTTTCTCTGTCATATCCATGCCTTGCACCACAACCAATGGGATATAGATAACTCAATAATTCTCTCCAAACAACAACTCCAAAATCCGCAGCACATCTTTTTCCTCTTCCGTGTTCAAACCAAACACCTTCCCTCACCAACCTCACTATATATATCTCTCACATTCTATATACTTTCATCACCATTTCACCAACTTCAGTAAACTTTACAGAAAAACAATTAACTTTGTTCTGTGTTCTGAGTGTTCTGAGTTCAGTGATGGCTGCCACTCTCACGATGCTACTCACCTTCCTCTCTGTTATCTCTTCTGCAACCTGTGCTCGGTTGGTAGGGGGGAAGACGGAGATCCCTGACGTGAGAACAAACCGGGAAGTGCAAGAGCTTGGGAGGTTCGCGGTGGAGGAGTACAACAACGGTGTGAAGCTGTGGGGGAACAACAGCGATGATGATGAGAGAGAGAAGTTGAGCTTTTCAGAGGTGGTAGAGGCTCAGCAACAAGTTGTGTCAGGTTTGAAGTACTATTTAAAGATCTCAGCTACTCATAGAGGTATCAACAAAATGTTCTCCTCAGTAGTGGTGGTGAAGCCATGGCTTCATTCCATGAAGCTCCTCCACTTTGCACCAGCATCCACCAGCAACACCAACCAGTGAAGATTTATATAGATATATGCATGCATATGTGTATAGGGTCCTCATTATACAATAAGAACCATTGAGGTTAATGTCTTCACCAGATATGCATGGCGGTATTTGTAATTCAAGTGAGCTTTTCATTTTCTGCTAATAATTTTTCCTGCATATACTTTTTGTATGGTTTATGTGGGGGAGAACAGCAAATTTAGACTACAACTTGTAATATATACGTACACGTGTATGCCAATCATGTGTACAGAAGAAAATATTAATGTATGATGAGTTTGTGTTTGTGTTCTAAATGTCTTCTGAATATGTTCTGCAATGAATATATAGTTTCTTTCTTTCTCTTCCTTCAATTCGAACTTTCTGTCGAATCAGGTTAATATCACAAGTTATTTGAATTTTGTGTATAAAAAATTAATTTTTGAAACATTTTTTTATTTTTAAAATATAAATTAACGTTTTTAAAATTTCTAGAAATTAATTATTAGATTGAATTCTTTTATTGTAAAATAAAATGAAATATAAAAGTGATTTAGGAGACATTTTATATAAAGTATGAAGCTCTGGGAGTATTTAATAGTTGAGTTTGTACTAGTATACTGGCTGGTGAAAAATTAAAATTTAAGAGAAATATGTACTTTTATGATTTATAATTTCTGTATGGTTAGAATTTTTTTTTTTAAAGATAGACTTTAGATGGCAAATGTTTTAACAAATCGCAATATATGCTTTCAAGTCAAAGTTAGAATTCCATTTATTATAAAGTGTAGGTACTTATATTTATAATTTATTCGATTTAAGTTTTAATTATCTTAGAAGTTCTGATTAAGTTTTCCAATTTTTGAATTAACATTTTTGTTAAATAATTTATTTTTTATTTCATTAAAAACTCCAATGAAGTGTTTTTTTTAATTGGTATAAATACACAGCCAAACAAAAACGACTAAATTAATAATTTAAAAATTGAGGAACTTTTGTTAATTGTTATAAATTGCACAATCAGACAAAAATAACTAAATTAATGCTAATTTCAAATTTGAGAAATTTAATTTAATTTGTTGTTAATATAAAAAAACAAATTAAATAAATTGTATAAATATAAATATTACATTGAATGTATCATAGAAAAACTATATTAACAAAATAAAGATGAATTAGATATATGCAAGTGCGGGATTCAATTTCGACATATCAGACACGTATCTTAAACAAATATTGTGCAATGGATGAGTAATCAATGCCTTATAAAAGTAATAGCAACAAATATATAATCAATTATATTTATATTTTGTTAAAAAATATATGAACAAAAAATAGCTTAATAAGCTGAATCATTAAATTTATAAGTTAGTTATAAGGTTTTAATGATTGTATATATGATTTTTCACTTTTAGTGATATTATCTAGTTAAAATTATCCACTAAGCAATTCAGTTTTTTCTACAAAATTTATTTTGTTTCCAGTTATTTGTAATCCTTTGTTCAAATACATACATATATATATATATATA